>TARA_R110002012_G_scaffold321975_1_pt1 | contig 26358 bp, 15 predicted proteins | sample TARA_R110002012 | Tara Oceans TARA_R110002012 (sample SAMEA4396515) | marine metagenome | biome: Westerlies Biome; feature: [DCM] deep chlorophyll maximum layer (ENVO:01000326); material: water (ENVO:00002006), including particulate matter (ENVO:01000060) such as... | depth 40 m | reverse complement strand
CTAATTAAGGCCGCAAAGTTGGTTTCAGCAGGAAAGTGCCTGCCAGATCGGTGAAGATATCGGACAGCGGTTTTTCTTTGCGACTTGGCGTCTTTGCCTGATATTTAGAAAGAGAAAAATAAGAGAGTGGCTAATCAGCCCTACTGAACGGAAACAGGTTTTATGATGTTGACTCTGCCTCCTCGGCTTACGTGACATGTGTCACAAAATTCCTTTAGAAGAACTAGTACTTTTGTAGAAAATTAAAACAAGCAACCATGGCAACTGTCAAATTGACTACACAACAATTCAAAGACGATGTTTTCGACTATACCACCGAAAAAGAGTGGAAATTCAAGGGTGAAAAGCCCGCTATTATCGACTTCTACGCCGATTGGTGCGGGCCCTGCAAAATGGTAGCACCGGTGCTTGAAGAACTTTCTAATGAGCACCCTGAAGTGACCATTTACAAAGTTGATACGGAGGTAGAGCAGGAACTGGCGGCTGTTTTCCAAATACGAAGCATTCCCAGCATGCTCTTTATACCCATGACAAAACAGCCTATGATGCAGGCTGGTGCTTTACCCAAGCATACATTGAAAGAGGTCATCGAAAAAGAGTTGGTGGCTTCGGTGTAGGCTCCTTTCGAATGGCCCTTTATAAAGAAAAACTGCACAGGATCGCTGTGCAGTTTTTTGTCCAAATGTTCTTGGCTGAACAACTATTGCTTTACCTCATTTTTAGCTCCATGTCCTGTCGTGGGAACGCTTTGCATCCCATTCCCTGGTGGGAGCAAAGTAAGAGGTGTCACGGGCATCAAGGTGCTGTTTTACCACGTCATCCACCAGTTCAATCCCCAGTCCGGGTGCGCTGAGCGGCACAGGGGCAAAGCCTTTGTCAATCAGCTTTCGTCCGTCCGTCGTTTTTACCATACTTTCCCACCATGGCAGATCGACAGAATGGTGCTCCAATGCCAGGAAGTTTTCGGTGGCGGCAGCGCAATGTACATTTGCCATAAAAGAAACTGGTGTACCGGCCTGATGCATGGCCATGGCGATGCCTTTTTCTTCAGCATAATCACCAATACGTTTCGTCTCCAGCAGGCCGCCTGAAGAGGCTAGGTCGGGGTGGATGATGTCCACGGCATGGACGTCGATAAGTGGCTTGCAATTTTCCAGCAGATAGATGTCTTCACCTGTAGTAGTTGGTGTTTCCAATGCATCGGTAATTGTTTTGTGCTGCTCAGTATATTGCCAGGGCACCATGTCTTCAAGCCAGGCCAGGCGGTATTTTTCCAGCGATTTGCCCAGCCGAATCATATTGTTGAGGTCGAAATGGCCATAGTGATCGGTAGACATGGGAATTTCGTCTCCCACCACGGCACGAACATCTGCCACCCGTTGGGCCAGAATTTCAAATCCCTTTTCCGTCACCTGGATGCCGGTAAATGGGTGTCTGGCATTTGCGTACGACATAAAATCGCCTGAAAATTGAGAACCGTTCGACCTCCAAAAAGCCTGGTTGACCAGCGTACCCGGAATATCTCTTAGCACGTTAATTGAAACGTCCATTTTTAGCCAGGTATACCCCTGGTCGACTGTCCGGAACTTTACTTTTTCCTTAAAAACTTCCAAATCCGGCGACTCTGGCGTGTCGGCATAGATACGAACAGTATCCCGGTACCTGCCGCCAAGCAGCTGCCAGGCCGGAACATTGTAGGCTTTGCCGCATAGGTCCCAAAGTGCCATTTCTACTGCACACACACCGCCTGCCTGACGTCCCTGTCCTCCAAACTGCTTGATGATCTTAAATACCCGTTCTACGTTGCACGGGTTTTCTCCCAGTATCCTGCTCTTGAGCATCAAAGCATAGCGGGGGTCTGCCGCATCTCGCACCTCGCCAAGGCCGTAAATACCCTGATTGGTGTCGATGCGGATGATGGCCGTGCCACCCATAACACCTGTTAGGCAATAGCGCATGTCGGTAATTTTGAGGTCGGAGGGAGCAGACGCTTTCTGGACTTTGGAGGTGGTTTGTGCCATGCTGTCCTCAAAGGACAAACTCATCAAACCGGCGAGCGACAAACCTCCCAGAGCAGTTTTCTTTAAAAAGCTGCGCCGGTTGTCGGGAGTTTCTGCGTTATCAATTTCAGCCTGGCGTACAAGTGCAGCTTCTCTCTCCCGCTGCTTATTCTTTTGGATGATTTCCTGTAGTACGTTTTTCATGGGGTTTGTTTTTTATTTGGATGCTCTTTTGGAGCAATTCATTGAGCATTAGATACATAACAGTAGCCGGTAGTGTTCTTTGGGAACTTACTCAACTGCATCCGTTCTTGCTGGTTCCAGCAACTATTTTAAAAGATGTGAGAGGTGCTGCTATTTGATTTTTCACCCCAGCTTTGGCATTGATAAACAAGCCAAAATAGCTGGGCTGTAAGAGTTGTTTCCAAACAACCTCTTACAGCCTCGCTATTATTATTTATCCCACCATACTTTGGTCTCAAGATCATCTGCACCCTGAGCAGCAATGGCTGCATTTACTTGCTCGGTGTTCACCGAGATCTCAGAGTTGGGGTAGGTGAGCCGGTTGATAAATACCACTTCCCTGCCGGGAAAAGGATTAGGTGACAAAGTCGGGAAACCGCTCCGCCTGAAATTGGCAAATGCCTCAGGTCCGTTCAAGAAGGAAGCAATCCAATATTGTGTATTGATTTGCTCCAGTTCTGTACCAGCACCCAACGGATTTGCCGCCACGTAATTGTCTCTGTCGGTAGCGGCCACTGCCGAAGCGGCATCAAAAGTGGCCAGTTGATCCATATGCGCTTTTATGCCTGCTTCATAGTACTGAGCGGCCGTGCCCGACGTAATCCAACCCCTGACCCTGGCTTCTGCGAGCAGCAGATTAGTCTGTGCTGCCGTTACCAGGAATGCCGGAGAACCTAATTTGGCCATTCTGCGACGATCCACCTGGCTGTAATCATAGAAGCTGGCCAGTCCGTCAGCCTCGGCTGCGCCGGTCACTGTTCCATTGTCATGGCCGAGTGGCATACCGATTTGATCCGCTGCCGCTTTTGAGCCTACTTCTACCACCTGCGTGGGCCCGGAAGTGGCGCCTACATAACGAATGGCTATGGCCGACAGGCGAGGGTCGTTTGTAGATTGCAAGGCATCCACAAACGGTTTTGCCAGATAGAAGTTAGCAGCCTCAGTAGAGTTCAGCGTATTCCCCATCGGGTTGGCATAGTTGGCGTCATGCCTGATAAAGGCATTATCGTCATTAGTAAGAATCACCCCGCCGTTGAATGCTGCTGCTACGGTTGACTGGGCTGTGGCTGGCGATACCTCGCTTAGTCTCATGCCAGCTCTAAGCATCAATGAATAACCAAATTTTCTCCATTTTTCTACATCGCCACCAAAAAGTACATCGGCCCGCTCCACTCTTCCGCTCGCATTAAGTGCAGCAGATGCCTCTTGTAGCTCCTGAATCAGCTTCGGATAAATGGACTCCTGCGTATCATAGGAAGGAAAGAAAATCTGTGTGTTGTAGCCATCTCCGCCTTCAGAATAGGGGATGTTGCCGTACGTGTCGGTCAGCACCATAAAGGCGTTGGCCTGCAGGATTCTGGCCATGCTCACAAGGTTGGCTCTGGCAGGGTCTCCGCTGGCTTGGGCAATCACGTCCTTTGTGTTCCGAATCACGTTTCTGTAGTAGTTTTGCCAGTTGCCCTGAGTAGACGCACGGTTGTCCTGATTGTAATTGGCTCCTGTAAGCACACCAGAGTTGGGGCTAATTATTTGTTGTACAATTCCAATCTCATACACAAGTTGTGCTGTTTGAAAAGAGGAGTTGAGCACGGCCCTGTTCAGTATAAAAGCAGGATCGATGGCTGTGGCGGCTGTTTTGCTCACGTTCATTTCGTCAAAATCCTTGTCACACGAGGTGATGAAGACAAACGAAAAAACCATTAGAAAGAGTTTATTTATGTTTTTCATGATAGGGCTGATTAAAATTTAACATTCAGGTTGAAACCCATGCTTCGGGTAGTAAGAAGACCTGGCGATTCCATGCCAACCAAATTGTCAGAACTATACCCAAAGCTTTCGGGGTCAATGTTGTCTACCCATTTTTTCAGCAGAAACACGTTGTTGGCTACCAGATTGAGTCGCAAACCTTTGATAAATGAACTGGGCTCGAAGAATCTTGTGAAATCATATCCGGCAGTTATTTGGCGCACTTTCCAGTAGCCGCCATTGTACACCACAGGCTCAATAAGTGCCTGCGAACGCACTATTTCCCAATAGGACTGAACTGGCGCCACAACAGTATTCACGTTGCCATCGATGTCAACGCCATCGCCCACAACACCGTTTTCTCTACCTTCAAGCGTAGCTTTGTGAAGCCCGTGACGGTAGGCATTGAAGTTGGTGCCCGATAGCATCTTGTTTCCCAACTTGAAATCGATGAGGAAAGAAACGCTAACTCCCTTGTAATTAAAGGCATTGTTGAAGCCGCCAACCCATTTTGGAAGTGCGCTGCCAAAATTGACTAACTCCAGGGTTCTCAGGGGCAGGCCATTCGTTCCAAATATCTGGCGACCGCTGTCATCCCTTCTGTAGCCAAACCCGGCAATCTGCCCCATTTCTTCACCCACTATTTGTCTCAATTCGCCATTGAATACGTGGGTACCCACGGTAATTCGTTCGCCCGGCGTGTCAGTGAGCAGGCTGAGTACCTTTGTAATATTATAGGCCCCATTAAAAGTGAAGTCCCAGGAGAAATCACTTGTCCGGATTGGACTGAAATTGAGCAACATTTCTATACCCTTGTTTTGGCTCTGGCCGCTGTTGATGCGGGAATCGACAAAACCTGATGCATCAGATATTTGAGCAGAAACGATCTGGTCGGTAGTGACTTTTTTGTAAACCGCAAGATCCAGCCCGACCCGATTGTTGAACATCTTTAGCTCAATGCCCAGTTCGGTTTCGGCTATTTCCATAGGCCTTAAATTGGGGTTGGGCACTGTGTTGCCGTTTGAACCACCAACTGGCTGACCAGCACCTGCCGGGTTCAACGCCAAATTGGAGTTAACTCCGTAGAACAACACGTTGGAGTAGGGGGGTACGTCGGTGTCGCTACCCACTCTCGCATAAGCGGCCCTGAACTTACCAAAGTTCAGCCAGCTGGGTGCGTCGAACGATTCAGAAAACACATAGCTAGCAGATACTGATGGATAAACGATGCTTCTGTTTGCTTCTGACAATGTAGAAAACCAGTCGTTCCGTAGCGTTGCATTCAGGTAAACAAATCGTTTGTAGTTCACCTCGGCAGACCCGTAGAGAGAGTTCACACCTCTCTCAGACAAGTCGTAGAGTGGATCCTTGGCCCGGCCGTTTTGAACAGTGTAAAGCCCTCTTACAACAAAATCGGTAACTTGTACGCTGTTAAGATCTGAACGTCTGTACATCTTGTTACCACCAGCGGTGATATTAACCCCGATGTCGCCAAATTCTTTGGTTCCGGAAATCAGGAAGTCAGAATTGATCTCTCTGAACCGGCGTGAATCCTGTGTGTACAAGCCATTAACAAACCCAGCCGGTGCCGCCGCCCGTGAAGCCTGGCCAGTGGGGAAGTTGTTGTATTCCTGATCACGGGACCAGTAGTCCTGGCCCACACGTCCCTGCACAAAGAGCCAATTCGTGATGTCGTATTTAACGGAAATATTACCGAATACCCTGTCACGGCGGATATTCTGAAACTGGTCTGATAATACGAAATATGGGTTTGTTCTATTCCTAAAGCGTGAGTACACGTATTCGTTGCCGTCGGCATCGTACCTGTTTGCTTTCAGCACGTCAAGAGGCATCGAATTAGCCATTGCCATCAATGAGGTGGGGATGGTGTTGTCTTGCTGCCCGACGTTTGGAGGGTTTTTGTTGTACTCGTTGGAGTAGTTGATGTTTCCCTTAAAGCTCAGCTTGTCTGACAGGTCGTAGCCGAAGCCCAGATTAATTGTTTTTCTTTCGTACGAGTTGTTAGGTACTATTCCCTGACTGTTCATGTTGGCAAACGACAGGTTGAGGCCACCTTTATCAGAGTTCGCAGCCAAAGATACCGTGTTGGTTAGGTTTTGACCATTTCGGTAAAAGTCTTTCAACATTCCTCTTTGCGGCTCATAAGGCACCGTTAGTCCGTCAAACAATACCTGGGTCATACCTGGCTGGAATTTCTCACCAAAAGACCACTGACCCGATGTGGGGTTGGCTGTTGTTGGGCGGACACCGTTTTCACCCTGACCATATTCGTATTGGTAGTCGGTGAAGTCGAGGGGCGTATCGTTGGTGTAGTTCATGTTGTAGGTAACGCCAAGGCCTTTGGCGGCTCCCCTAGATTTGGTGGTGATCATGATAACACCATCCTTTGCACGAGACCCGTAAAGAGCCGACGCTGCCGCTCCTTTCAAAACAGTCATGCTTTCAATGTCATCAGGATTGATGCTGGAAAGTCCGTCACCGCCGTCGGAGGTGTTTCCTCCGCCTCTGACGCCAATGGAGCTGTCGGATCCGGAATTACCCGGGTTGCTGCCAAAATTAGTGTTGTCAATTGGCACGCCATTGACGACGATAAGAGGGTTGTTTTGGCCGGAAATAGAGGACTGGCCACGGATGCGGATTTTTGACGTACCCGCAGGGCCTGTTCCAAGACCGGAAATGCTCACTCCAGCAACCTTCCCAGTCAATGCGTTCATCATGTTGGGTGTTCTGTTGATTGAAAGTTCATCAGAGTTAATTGTGGAGGTGGCGTAGCCGAGGCTTTTGGCTGACCTTTCCAAACCAAGGGCTGTAACTACCACTGTCTCCAGTGACTTGACGTCCAGTTGAAGGGAAATGTCAATTACACTTCTTGCCCCCACAGTCACTTCTTGTGTGGCATAGCCAATGGCAGAAAAAACCAAAACCGTGTTCTCATCAGGCACCGAAAGTGAATACTTCCCAGTGGCGTCAGTAGATGTGCCGCTCGACGATCCCTTCAGGATGACGTTCACACCCGGAAACCCGTTTCCGTTTTCATCTTTTACGGTACCACTAACTGTGAAATCAGGCTGGCTTTCCCGTTTTTGTTTGCGGCCTGATTTGGAGTAGGTCTTAAAATTGAGGTTGGCAGCAGGGGAGGTGACGCCAACTGACAGGTCAGGGGCTTTTGATGCTGACGCAGATTCCGATACTCCTGCATTCTGGAGGCTTTTTAATGATATCACGTAGAATCCAGAACCCGCCTTTTCATAGTAGAGCTCTGTTTCACTCAAGAGCTCACCAAGTGCTTCCTCCACGTTTCGTTTGTCAGACGACGGTGCCTGCACTTTCTTGCCTTTCACCCATTCATCCCGATAGGCAATTGACACATTGAACTTTTTTTCAAGCTGCTCCAAACCCTTTTCAAGTAAAATAGACTCAGCCTTGGTTTCCGCAATCGATTGCGGGTTAAAGGCAGAAGCAAGAGCTTGCTGGTACTGTGACGCAGCCTGATGCGCCATCACACAGGTAATAAAAACAATCAGATAAAGCTTTCTCATAGTAGTTTAATGTAGGTGTTATCATTTTTTAAGTCGGTATTATCAATTCTTTAAAAGGTAGTAGTCTTTTCTCTTTTCTACTTTCAGCTGAAAAACCTTGGCGACTTGAAGCACAAAGCTTTCTGAATCTCCCACAGGCATTGACCCTGACACCGTTTGCTCAAGCATCGACTCCGTCTCGACACGGACGGTCACTCCGAAGTTGTTGCTCGCCATTTCTATCATTTCAGCCAACGAAGTTTTATCAAGGATCACCCTTTTATCCGTCCAGGCTGCATAAACCTGTGTGTTTACCTGTCGTTTGCTGAATTGCTTGTTCTTGTACTCAACCAATTCACCTGGTTGCATCAAGATTTTTTCTTCCTTGTTTTCCCCGGGAAAACTGAGTGCAATTTGACCGGTATTAAGTACCACCTTGGTGTCGGCCTTGCGGTGGTAAACATTAAAGCTGGTGCCAAGTACTTCCACTGCTACCCCGTCTGCCACTTTAACCCTGAATGGCTGGTGGCTGCGGGTGTGCACCACTTCGAAAAACGCCTCTCCGTCCAGCCAAACTTCCCTCAGCTCTTTTTCCTCCCAGTCGTTTCTGAACTCAATGCTCGAATTAGCATTCAGAACGACTGAAGAGCTGTCTGGGAGTAGTATTTGCTTGGTTTCACCGTAAGCAGTCTCGTAGCGAAAGGTGGCGTTCCAATTGACGATAAAAACTGCGGACAGCCCGATGGCTACCAGGGCCACCACAGCCGCAGCAGACCACAACCATCGTGGAGGGTGTGGTTTGGCCTGGATGACTCCCACAGCATGATGAGGATCGTTTTTTATGTTGATCCAAAGACCTGATACTTCTGAATCAGAAAGCGCATACGCCGGAAAGTCGAGCTTTTTCAGCAGTGCAATAGCTTCTTCAACGTCAGTAGCTTTGTCGGGATGCTTAGCGATCCATTCCCGCCAAAAGGCATTGCTTTCGTCGTTGGGTTTCCAAACCCAGGTTCGAAAAGAATCGTCCATTGCAAAGTCGTTCGCCGAAAAGTGGTAATAGTCTTTCACTAGAAACTTATTTAATACTTAGAAGAGAAGAGCATCGTCAATTTCTCATCATTTTTTATAAAATAATTTTTATCAGGCCCGAAAAGCCCCAAAGGAAGTCAGAAGGAGGGATTATCCTTCAGCTTTTTCTTCAACACTGTTAGTGCTTTTGATATCAGGTTGTAGACGGAATCCACATGCACCTCCATAATAGAGGAGACTTCATGATAGCTTAACTCATTGAAAAACTTGAGAAAAATGGCTTCCCGTTGCCGTTTCGTCAGGGCATCAAAGCTGAGCTTCAGCAGCTCAAGCTGTTGCTTTTTCGTTTCCCCGGCAATCATCGATTCCTCCGTGGATGGAATGAATTCAAACATGCTGTCGGGGTTGCCTTGAAACGGGAGAGTAAATTTCCGGTTGGCCATGATCCGACTGATGAGCAGCCGGCGGAAGGATTTGAACAGGTAGTAATTTACTGAACCAGCTACTCCCAAGGTTTCTCTTTTGCTCCACAGCCTGGCAAAAAGCTCCTGGAGGCAGTCTTTCACTAACTCTCTGTCACGACAGTTGTGCATCCCATAGTTGAACAGCCTGTTGACATGGCGTTTGTACAACACAGAGAACGCCAGTTCGTTGCCGGACTTGAATTGCCCCCAAAGCACTTCATCATCAAGCGACCCTGCTTCTGTTGTCGATATGATCCGTTCGCTATTCAATACAAACTTGTTTCACCAATAGACTTGTTACCCTGCATACCATTTTTTCCACTCGAACTTGGTTGAATAGTTCAGGTAACGTCATGCTTTAAGAACCCGAGTAGTCGATGAAATACAGGGTATTAGCTTAGATGACGACACCTTATTTATCGGCATTGTAAGGCTGAATATACTAAATAGCAGCGATAATATATTGCCAGGAAGGCATGGAAGAGTGTATAAATAGACTTTAAGTGTCGATTTGACACGAAATTTTATTTAAACGACCATTAAAAGGTTATTTCTCCCGGGCGATTATAGCTCGAAAGCAGTCACATCAATAAGCCTCCGCTAACGGAATAGTCGAGTGCGTTGCTTCGAATTCTTTCTAACTTTCAAAAAACTAACCGAATCTATGAGGCGAATACTTTACTGCATTGTTATAGCCCTTGCTGTTGTTGCCTGCAAAGAGCAGGAGCAAAGTGCTCCGGAAAGAAAATATGTAGATGTTTCGGGGCTCGATCCTTCGGTCAAACCTGGCGACAACTTCTTTATGTACGTGAACGGGATTTGGTACGACACAGCGAGAATTGCCGACGACCAATCAGGTGTGGGCTCTTATAGCTTCCTGAATATTCCTCAGAAAAAACTGCTTCAGAGTATTTTGGAAGAGGTATCGGCAGGCGAGAATCCTTCCGGAAGCATTGAACAAAAGGTAGGCGATTTTTTTGCCTCAGGAATGGATACAACAGCCATCAATAGGCGAGGCTTCGGGCCCATTAAGCCAATACTGGAAAAAATAGAAAAGATTAACGACCTCAAAACACTGATGGCCTTTGTGGCAGATGAGTCAAAGCTCGGCGACAATTCCATCGTTAGCGCTGGTATTTCGCCTGATGATAAGAACAGCACAGTTAACATTGCCCATTTCGGGCAAGCGGGTTTGGGCTTACCCGACCGTGACTATTATTTTAAAACTGATTCATCTACCATCGGCATTCAAAGTGCTTACAGAGGATATCTAGCTACTTTGTTTGAGTTAACCGGTGACAGCACGGAAAAAGCAGCTGCCAAAGCAGATCTTGTGTATGGTATCGAAAAGCAGCTGGCGGAGTCGCATAAAACGAGGATACAGCGCAGAGACGTACAGAACAATTACCATAAGATGGCTGTAGCTGACCTCCAAAAGGCACAACCCAATATAGGGTGGACTGCCTTGCTGGACAATCTTGGGCTTGATACTGACAGTGTTGACGTCCGTCAGCCGGCTTACTTCGAAAAACTGAACACTTTGCTGGGGTCATTGCCACTTGAGGGCTGGAAAACCTACCTGAAAGCAAGCTCCATTGCTGCTTATGACCAAATCTTGAGCCAACCTTTTGAAAAGGCCTCGTTTGAATACAATAAAGCCTTGTCGGGCCAGTCGACCGAAAAGCCACGTGCTCAGGTAATGGCCGAAGCAGTCGACAGGCAAATGGGTTTTGCCCTTGGGCAGCTTTATGTGAAGCGGTACTTCGGCGAAGATGCCAAAAAGAGAATTTCGGAACTGGTGGACAACCTCCAAAAAGCTTTCGAAGCCCGTATTGAGAAGCTCGACTGGATGAGCGACAGCACCAAAGTAAAGGCCAAAGAAAAGCTTTGGGCCATCACCAAAAAGGTGGGCTACCCGGATGTATGGAGAGAGTATGATGTTACCATCGACCGTGGCAAGTATTTTGAAAATGTGATTGCCTTGAGGGAAGATAATTACAAATACCAGGCTGGCAAGCTGAATAAGTCGCCCTACAAGCACGAATGGGGCCCCTCTCCGTCGACGGTAACGGCCTACTACCGGCCCTCCTTCAACGAAATTGTATTTCCTGCCGGCATCCTGCAATATCCCTACTTTGATGTGAACGCTGACGATGCTATCAACTACGGAGGTATCGGAATGGTGATCGGCCATGAGTTGACCCATGCTTTTGACGACCAGGGTGCGCAATATGACAAAGATGGTAATATCAAGAACTGGTGGACTGAAGAAGATTTTGAAAAATTCAAGGACAAGACGCAACAGGTGATTGACCGCTACAGCACATTTACTGTGCTCGACAGCGTGCATGTAAAAGGAGCGATGACAGTAGGAGAAAACACAGCGGACAATGGCGGCATTGCTATTGCGTACGATGCCTTCAAACTCACAGAGCAGGGACAAGACACCACAAAAATTGACGGCTTCACCCCGGATCAACGTTTCTTTTTGTCCATCGCCCGGATCTGGCGAGTGAAAACACGTGATGAGTTTTTACGCACGTACGTAAACACCAACCCTCACTCACCAGCCATGTGGCGAGTGAATGGGCCGCTGATGAACTTCACGCCGTTTTATGAAGCCTTCAACGTGCAGCCAGGCGATAAAAATTACAAGCCGATAGAGGAGAGGATCAGGATTTGGTAGGCCAGAACGACTTATAGCTTTCCCATAAATGAGTAGCTGGCTGGAAGTCTTGATACAGAGCTTCCAGCCAGTTTGCTATTTTGCCGACTGAACGCCAATAGCGCACAGTGGATCGTTCGTCGTAATAGCTAATGAGGTCACCAGGTACAAGACGATGCCATCACTTTCCGCATGGTAATCGCTCAACTTAGTGCCGAAGAAGTCCCTAATTTCGCCCAACTTCTGGCCCTTTGCTACCTTGTCTTCGAGCTTTACCTCAGGGTACCAACACCCCTCATGCCGGGCTGTTGCAACCAGCATTTTCTCAAGATACTCTACTTGGTAGGTTTGAACCTGCCCGGGGATCGTAGCCAATGAACGAAGCACGTTTTTGACAGCAACTTTGTATTGTTCTACTTCGCTTTGGTTCCAGCGCCCGCACTGCCCAAGCTCCGCAAGAAAGCCTGGTGTTCCACAGGAAGCAGCACCACCAATAGAACCGTTTTCGGATACTGAGCCCACCACATAAGGAAACCCAAGAAGGGCAGAGGCCTGACGAGACTGTTCAGACACTTCTTTGCTCCCCACATTGGAATAGATAACGAAAGGCACCAGCGATTCATGAATGTCGCCGCCATGCAGGTCGATGAAGAAGGCTGCTTCTTTTTGAAGCTGGTTGATGACGTAGGCAATCCGCTCACTGACAGTGCCTGTGGCTTTGCCTGGGAATACCCTATTGAGGTTTTTTCCATCATAGGGCCCGTAATACTGCATTCTGGCCAGAAAAGCGGCTGTATTGACGGGATGAATGATAAGCACTGTACCAGCAACGGCATTGGGGTCTAGCTCTTTCGCCAATTGTATGGCTGTTTCTATGCAAGGATACTCACCACCATGAACACCGCCAGTTACAAGGATGTCTTTTCCATCCTTTATCCCGCAGATCAATGTAAAAGGCATTTCAATAGGCGTTCCTGGTACTGGTATGTGGCCCGTTGTCTTTGTGCCAGCTGTTAGGGCCATATCGCCCGACACAAGCTGTCTGATAAGTTCTTTCATGTATGGATTTTATGCGGTTAAACTACAAAAGAAACTGCAACGATAAGCCATAAAAGTGACAGACTAAGCTTCTGGAACAGGGATCGGCGCTGTTTCTAAGTTAGTCTGCACCTATTGCCCATGCTGTTGGTATTTTTCGACAATTTTGTCAAGTTCTTTTTCAGTCTCGGGGTTGATCACCTGCCTGGAAGGATCTGCCTCCAGCCAGCCCAAAGTCCGGCGGATGCCCTGATGGAAAGGAATAGTAGCCTTGAACTCCGGCACAAAGGTTTTGATCTTCGTATTGTCAAACACGGCACTATGCGCCTTGTCACCCAACAGGTTGCCGGTTTGGTCTGGCCAGTGCTGGCAGATAAAATCGGAAGGGATGTGGACAATGTTCGGCGCAACGCCTACCGCATCTGCCAGTCCCTCGTAGACCTGATTCCAGCTCAGCACGTCGTCCGAGGTGATGTGAAACGCATGCCCAATCGCTTTTGGATGGCCCAACAGACCAACGAACCCAATAGCAAAGTCGTCGGAATGGGTCAGCGTCCACAGGGAGGTGCCGTCGCCATGCACTATGATTTTCTTTCCTTTGCGCAAGCGATCCACAATATTGTACTCCCCCCAGCCGCCAAGGGCCACTGGTATCACGGTGTCGTAAGTATGCGAGGGGCGCACGATGGTCATAGGGAATCCGTCGGTTCTGTAGGCCGACATCAGCGCATCTTCGCAGGCAATTTTGTCCCTTGAGTACTGCCAGAAAGGATTGAAAAGGGGAGTGGATTCCGTGATCAGATAGTGAGTGGCTGGTTTCTGGTAGGCCGAGGCGGAGCTGATGAAAATATACTGTTTGGTTTTACCGGCGAACAGCTTGATGTCTCGCTCTATTTCCTCTTTGGTGAAGGCAATCCAGTTCACCACCACATCCCACTGATGACCGGCCAGCGTTGACTCCAACTGTTCAGGCGCATTGATGTCACCTACAATAGACTTGGCTCCTCGTACTTTCAGGGTGCTTTTCCCCCGGTTGAGCAAGTACAAATCTATGCCTCTTTCTACTGCCAACCTGCTGGTGGCTGTGCTGATGTTTCCGGTGCCGCCGATGAATAATACCTTCATTTCTAATGGTTCTGCTTAGGTCGCTAAGGTACGAAGATCGGAGAACTTCTGGAGTAAAGAGGTCGCTCTGTGCAAGCGGACAGAGCGACCTCTTTACTCATCGTCGCCCCCTAAACCGTCAGCCGCCTGATCACCTCAGCGGCCATGGTCATGCCAAACATGGCTGGCATATAGGAAATGGTTCCATAAAACGACTTCTTGTATTTTGTACCATCAGTAAGCTTTAGGGAATGTGCGGGCTGTACCTCTTCAGAATAGACACATAACACCCCTTTGGTTACGCCTTTTCCTTTCAGGTTCTTTCTAACTTGCTGTGCAAACTTGCACTCCCGGGTTTTGCTGATATCAGCAAGTCGTATTTTGGATGGATCCAGCTTGCCGCCGGCACCCATCGACGAAATGAATTTGAGCTTCATCCGTTTCAATGTCAATATCATCGACATCTTCGGAACGATGCTGTCGATGCAGTCCATGGCAAAATCAAAATGATTCTTCAACAGAAAATCGTGCATGACATCCGGCTCCATGAAGTTGTCGACTACCTGAACCTGCAGGTCAGGATTAATGTCCAGAAAACGATCCCTAAGTACGTAAGCTTTCTGTTTGCCGACAGTGGAGTTCAGTGCCTGGAGCTGCCTGTTTTTATTGGTAGGGTCTACATCGTCGCCATCAATGATGGTAATGTTGCCCAAGCCAGCCCGTACCAGTGTTTCTGCCGCATAGCTGCCCACGCCACCCAATCCAACAACGAGCACGTGGGCATTCTTTAGTTTGTCTAAAGCTTCTTTACCAATCAATAGCTCGGTTCTTTCTAACCAATCACTCATATTCCGAAAAAAGTTCTAGCGTTGCTGTTCATCTGTCGCTGAAGTTCAGACATCTCTATTTCAATCAATCCAGCCACAGTTCCATACACATCAATAATGCTGATACCAGGCATACTATCCGTTTCCAAAAATAGGTGATCGATAGGTAAAGACTCAAACAGGTCCATGTATTTAGCAGGAGGGAGGCCCGGCATGAGCGAGAGGTAAAACCCCTGATCGATCAGCTGCTTTGCCAGTGTAGCATGACGGCCATAGCCATGCACACACCATTTCTCAATACCAGGAAACTCTTTCTTGATTTCACTGAGCTGACCAAAGGCCCTAACGCAATGGATAATGACGGGTTTCTTCATTTCATCAGCGACCTTCAACTGGCTTCTGAGGATGTCCATTTGAACTTCTATTGCGGGGCCTTTAAGATTATCCAGTCCCATTTCGCCCATGGCAAGGCAGTAGCTATCGGCCAGCAGCCCTTCCAACTCCGTTCTTTGTTCGGGAGTCGTCGGCTGCGCTGTCCACCAGGGGTGCAGACCCACTGTGAAGTATTGGTGTGGCTTACTTTGGCCCAGATGAAGAGAAACAATTTCCATCACATCAGCACGATCTGCTTGCCTCATACTGTGGGTATGGAAGTCGAGGAAGTGATTGTTTTGGAAAGGTGTAGAGCCCATTTAAGTCAGCCAGTTGTGACCATTTGCAGTGATTACATTTTTTTTGAAAACAACTCTATTAACTCGTTTTTATAGGTTCTTGACAATGCAATTTTCTCGCTGTTCACCACTACGTATCTGCCATTAACTGCTTCAACTTTTGCCAGGTTGACAACAAAAGATCGGTGAACTCGGACAAAGTTAGCAGATTGAATTTCTTCCAGAAACCCCTCCAGCGACTGCCTGTGAGTATATTTTTTTAACGTGGTATGTATATCTATATAGTTGTTATCCGATTCAACGTAAAGGATATCGCTGGCCTCGACTTTTACACTTTCATTTAGGTTGCGAACGAGAATGACTCTACTGTCTTCAATTCTTTTGCTCCTTATAATTTCGATAGAAGCGAAGAGATCGCTTTTTGAAAAAGGCTTGATCAGATAGGCTGACGGAGCGGTGCTAACTGCTGCCTTAATTGTTTGCGGGTCGGTATAAGAAGTTAAGTAAACAAATGGAATTTTGTACTTGTCTCTAAGTAGCACACCTACATCAATTCCGCTTTTTTCGTCGCTGAGATTGATGTCCAGAATAGCTACGTCGATTGGTCGTGATTGCTCCAGGTATCTATTGGTTTCTGCGTAATTTTTGGCAACGCCTACCACAGAGTATCCCAACTCCAGGAGCATTTGCTTTGCCATTTCGGCAATCATCAAATTGTCTTCTACGATTAAAATGTGAAACTGGGAGCTCATTTTGGAATAGTTAATAGAAACGTTTTTGCCTTATAGGTCATCGTGGCGTCTATCTGGTTCACCAAAATATTGATGATTCGGAAGCCGAACCCTTGCGAAGTCTTCGTATCGAAGCCGTCTTGAAGGCCGTTTCCGCTGTCGCCATATGCAACGTCAATGCTGTTCTCTTTTTGGTTGATTTTGAGGCTGATTTTGCCGGTAGTTGCGTTGGCAAATGCGTACTTGAATGAATTTGTAATCAACTCATTTAGAATCAGGCCCAGGAAAACCGACAACTTCATGTCCAGCTTGATGTCTTCAGATTCTATGTCCATTTCAACTGAGTCGCCCAGATCAAACAGCTTTTGCAATTCTACGAAGAGTTCACGCATAAACGATTTAAAATCCACCTCAGTCACGTTATCAACATCGTACAGGTTTTGGTGTACGAGGGCCATGGTTTCAATCCTTGCCTGACACTCGTCGAGGATAATTTTCACCTCCCCGCTGTTGGTTGATTTTGACTGAAGATACAACATGCTCTTCAAAAAGGTAAGGTTATTCTTTACCCTGTGGTGTACCTCCTGCCGCAGCAATTCTTTTTCATGCAGTTGTTTGAGCACCTCAGTTTTTTCATGTTTTAACTGTTGTGTTCTTTCTTCTACAAGGTTTTCGAGCAGCTTTTTACTTTGTTGCAAGTTGTGTTCCCGTATACGGATAAAAAATCCAACGGCCATTGCCCCGAGCATCAATACGACGACAAGGAACCAAGTCTCCTGATAAAACGGCTTGTATATTATGATCGGAATTCTCAGTTCCTCGGCAGTTCGGTGAGCAGTACCACGGCCAGTCAGCACGAGCGTGTATTTTCCATAGGGGAGAGACCTGATACTAATCTCGGGTTTATCAGTATATGTCCATTGTTGATCGAAATTTTCAATTTTGTAGGCATATTGGATTTTTTCACTTTTATAGTCAATGATTGAATAACCTAATTGAAACGCCAGATCGGACGGATACACATGGATGGTATTTTCATCATTTATGAAATCTTCGACTGCTTCAATAAAGGACCCATCCGATTTTGACTGTTTGCTGAATGATGTAACATATAATCTGGAAGGTGTAGCGTCGATGAGAAAATCCTTGGGATTCAACATATTCACACCATTAATGCCTCCAAAAAATAGCCGCCCGTCTTCTGACTGGTAATGTGATATTGTATTACATTCATCGTGTGCAAGCCCATCCGATTCGAAGTAACTGTTGATGCTGAAATTTTGCTCATTAATTTGCATGATACCCCTTGCGCTACTTACCCAGAGGTATCCATAATCATCCCGGTAAATGGCATAAGTCTCATTGTGCGTTAGACCATCTTTAGTGGTATACTGCTTGTAGCTGCCATTACTGATATCCAGGCGAATAATCCCGCCACCCTTGGAAGCGAGCCAAAGCACACCAGGCTCAAATTCATTGATATGAGCAATATGGTCGTGGGGGATAATACGCCCCTCAGATCCTTCACGATGATATCGGTCTATTACTCCTTTTTGCGAATCAAGGAGATACAGGCCGGTGCTCGTAGCCAACCATATGCTATCGCCCCGTTCATGAAAATGATACACAGTGGACTTTTCAAGGAGAGAAAATTGATTGTAGTCGTTGAAAACTTGAAGGCTGTCCTGCGAATTCAAAAATGAAATACCCTGAGCATGGCCTACCCACAGTTTCCCATGCCTGTCTCTGAAAATGCTCCAGTGAAGTCTTGGGTATTCTGCACGTAAATTAGTCTCTGAAGCATAGTAGTAGTCTTTGGTGTTTCTATTGCTTGGTTTAAACCACGACACCCGATGCCCCTCATCAGTAAACCAAAGCTTCTCGTCCTGATCCAGCCAAAATGCGTGTCGTTTTACTTCGTTAATAAGGTCAGTTTCTTCCGTTTCTGGCGCCTTGTAGTAATATGGTGTGCCCGATATGATAGGAGTTTTATTTCCTGTTTCCAGATCAATTGCATAAGTGTGTCCTAATCCATTTACGTAGAGTGTGTCCCTGATAACTTTCATACCACGTGCGTTATATCCCTGGGTTCCGTAACTCTCTGTATCAGTCAGGAAGGTCTTTATATTTGATTCTATAAGTGTAAAACGGAAAATATTGCCGCTCTGCTTCATCCAGTAATTTCCAAGACGATCCATCCACGGTGACGGAAAATAAGGATCTACAATTTCTCCGTCTTGTTGTTTCGTGGCAAGAAGTTGGCCGTCAAAGGTGTAAACACAAATCATTTGCGATGATTTTTGCTCCGTCCAAATGCGACGGTTATAAACGTCCACTCCAAATACCCTATAGTTGAAGTAATCCCCGTTGGGTAAAAAATCGATGGGCTGCTCATCACGATATACCAGATAAGATTCCAGTGAGTCGGTCTTGTTTTTGGCTGATATTAATTGACCGTCCGAATCAATCCCGACCCAAAACCGATTGTCAGCACCAACTCTTGGCAGTTCCTTTACTACTTCTCCTGTCCGATTGATTTTGGTCAGGGTCGATTGGCCAAAGACCCATATGTGCTCATTACGGACATATCCGTTCGATATTCCATGGTCAAGCACGCTAATGGGCGCACTGTGCAATGAATCACCATCGTAAAGAAAAACAGCATTATCAGCAGTGAAAAGGAGTATGTCTCCTGCTTCCGTACCACTTGACACCCACGCCAGCTCTTCAATTTGGAAGGGAAGCGGTCGTTGCAAGTATTCACTGAGGGGAATGCTCTTATTGGTAAAGGGATTGAAAATGCCGAGGCTGATGACCTTGTGATTTGGGGGGACGGAGTGTAGCAGCCACAAGTTCCCATGAACGTCTTCGTTTATTTCTCCTACACTGCTGTAAAGCAAATGGCCTTCTTCCATCGTGAATGATGCCATGTTGTGGCCGTCATAACGAGTAAGGCCGGTGGTCATGCCGAACCAGGTAAACCCCCTGCTATCCACATAGGTATCCTGCATATTTCTATCCAGAAGACCGCCCTCAACGCTCAAGATCACCTTGTTAATGGAATAATCCTGGGCATTTGCAAAAGTCCAGCAACCACAAATAATTCCAAAAAAAACCAGCTTTGTGAATAGGTTCATTCCAATAAATCACAGTCTTCTTACCACGGCATAAATATCCCCAATTCGAGGCAAAATGTCTTAATCTTCTTAGGACTTGCTTCCATTTTTTTGTGGGTTCATTTTTTGGTGTTGCTACGGTGAATTGTCGGCGTTACTGATTCTGGCTCGTCAAACTCATACAAATTTTGGTTGTTCACCACACATATTTGAACGCTTCATGGAAGCGATAGTAATTGGTGACTGATTCATTTTGGGTTTAATGTACTTGTATATGAAGTTAGCTAGAATTGTTGCCGTTTGTTTTTTCCTTGTAAACCTTCACACCGTATCTGCTCAAACTGCCTGGTCGCAACTGGGCGGCGATATCGTAGGCAGTGCAGATGGAGATGGTCTGGGTGCCATGCTGAGCATATCAGCCGATGGAACCATTGTTGCGGTGGGAGCGCCAAGTGCTGATGCAGGGGGGAGTTCTTTCTCTACACGGGGTCTGGTGAAGGTTTATGCAATGCAAAGTGGTTCGTGGATACAAATGGGGTCTACGATCAACGGCACCGAGGATGGGGCGTCGTTTGGAGCAAGCGTGAGCCTTAGCGATGACGGTACCTTGTTGGCGATTGGTGCTCCGCACAGCGCCTCCACTTTTGGAGAATTTTCCAATTCCGGTCAGATGAAAATATACTCCTGGGATGGACTTCTAAGCGACTGGTCGCTCGAAACGACAGTTGAAGCTGAGGCTGCGGGAGATAATTTTGGCTATGCAATAAGTATTTCAGGAGATGGTTCTGTGATTGCGGTGGGCGCCCCCATCAGTGCCGCAGGAGGAGATTCAAGAGGGCGGGTAAGAGTTTATGACTGGAATGGTTCCTCTCTAAGCAGCAGGGAAGATTTGAATGGAGCAACCGACTTTGAAGGGTTTGGAACGGCCGTTAGCCTTAACCTTGACGGTAGCGTGCTGGCAGTAGGTGCGCCATCGAAAAACGGCTCGGGAGGTGAGCTGATCGTTGGGCAGGTAACAAGTTATAGCTGGAACACAACGAATTACAGTAACACCGGTACGTTGAACGGAGTCGCTGAGTATGATAGTTTTGGGGACGAGGTGAGCCTGTCTGATGACGGTACCCGCCTGGCAGTAGGTGTCACCAAGTTTTTTGGTGGTACCTCTTATGTGGAGCTATTCGATTTCAGCACAAGCTGGTCATCCATTGGGGTGATCAATTCAGCCAACGACACGGACGGCTTTGGTAGTTCGATCAGCCTCTCGGGCGACGGCTCTCATATTGCAATTGGTGCGAGTGCAAACGTAACTGGCAGCGAAGGGGGGCGTGCAGAAGTATACGCTTATACCGGGGCAACCTGGGAAAAAGTGGATGTGGACCTGACAGGTGATGCCGCCGGTGACGGTGCCGGAACGGCAGTCAGTATTTCAGCCGACGGTGCCTTCGTAGCGGTGGGAGCACCCAATAATGTTACAGGTGGTGTGAATGCTGGTCAGGTAAAGGTGTTTGAGCAGGCATTGCCTGATCTATCAGCGCCAACGGTGGCGATTACTTCTAACGAAGGTGAAATTACGAATAACAGCCCTTTTGCAATTACAATAACATTCAGCGAGGAAGTAACCGGCTTTGTCATTGGAGATATTGCTGTGGCGAACGGAGCAGCAGGCAATTTTGCTACTTCAGACAATACCACATTTACGGCGGATATCACTCCAACAGCTGATGGAACCGTAACTGTGAACATTGCTGCCGCTGTTGCGCAGGATCTGGGGAGCAACGCAAACACTGCTGCCGAAGAGTTCAATATCGTGTATGACGGAACAGCGCCTGTGGTAACTATTGACGCCCTGGTGACCAATGACCAGACACCGGCCTTAACCGGTACCATTGACGACAATGCGGCAACCATTATGGTAACGGTAGGTGACGAGACCAATGAAGCAACCAACCATGGCGATGGTACCTGGACTTTGGCTGATAATACACTTTCCAGTTTGGCTGAAGCTGAGTATACTGTCAGCGCTATTGCAACAGATGGTTTGAATGAGAGTGACGAAGCAACAGCTCTGCTCACAATTGATCTTACAGGTCCGCAAATATTTTTTGATAATGCCAACCTCGACGGACTGGCACCATTCACTGATCCTGTGAATATTTCACCTCTTATCGTCAATATTTTTTTCACCGAAGAAGCCACAGGCCTTACCCTGGGGGAGATAACGATTGACGGAAACGTAGGCACCACCGGTCTTTCTGAAGTGCAGGAGTCAGGAGTAAACTTTTATATGCTTGCGGTGCCTCTTCAAAACGAGAGCATCGATCAGGAGATCACCATTACCATTCCGGCTGGAGCAGCATTCGACCAGGCGGGAAATCCGAACCAGGAAGGCAGCGTGACTATCTCCTATGATATCACTGGCCCGTCGGTTAGCTCTATTTCAACAACAGGCCAAAGTACGACCAACACTGCTCCAATGGCCATTGAAATTGTTTTTGATGAGAAAATAAGAGAGCTGGCTGCAGATGATTTTACGGTTGGCAATGGTACAATAGAAGGATTACCTTCGAGTGAAGACAATATCACATTTACCGTCAATATTACTCCCGCAAATGAGGGGTTGGTTACGATTCAACTTCTGGCGGATGCCGTAGAAGACATTGCCGGCAATACAAATGCCTTAGGTTCCGACGTGTTCGAAATGACTTATGACATCACACAGCCTACTGTTGAAATCAGTACTCAGTCAGCGGCCACTGCCACCAGTCCAATTGTAGCAACTGTCACTTTTTCTGAAGCCATGGACCCAATTGCCCCTGGAGATTTCACTGTCACCGGCGGGACTGCCTCAGGCATTAATACAACCGGTGTCGGGGTTTACAGCCTGGAAGTAACTCCGAATCCTCCGGCCGAAGGAAGCACATCTACTGCCGGAGTGGAAATGACGATTGCTTTGGCAGCAGGAAAAGTTCAGGATGCTGCCGGCAATACCAATACGGCATCCAACACTTTGGCTGTTACTTTTGATGATCAGCTGCCGGTTTTCAATCTGTTCAATGATGCCAGCCAGCCGCTTACGGCCGTTAGCGGTAACTTTACAGCTAATTTTATCATTACAGAATCGGCATCCCTTTTTGATATCAATGACATCACCGTTACCAATGGAACCAAGTCTAATTTCAGGTCAGAGTCGATCTTCGGATCTACTCGTTATCGGGTAGATATAGCTCTTACGGGCAGTGAGGGGGTCACCATTACCATACCGGCTGGCGCAGTGGCGGATGCTGCAGGAAATGAAAATGCCGAGACCACATTCTCCATAGCAGTAGACAATGTCGGTCCAACGGTCACCATCAGCTCCAGTGCAAGCAGCCCTACCAAAATGAACCCCATCCCGGTCACCTTTACTTTCAGTGAAGCCGTAACGGGATTTGCAATGGATGATATTGCGGCTAATAATTTTACAGTCACCGCACAACCCTCAACTGAAGATAACATCACTTTTTCCACGACCATTGCACCGGCTGCCAACGGAGAGCTGACCATTGCGCTGAAAGATGCCTCAGTAACAGATGTGGCCGGAAACCCTCTTACCAATACCGGGGCCTTCGCTATCACTTATGACAATGTGGCTCCGACATTAACCATTGACGGACCGAATGCAGTAAATACGACTGATCCTTTCACGCTCACCCTCAACTTCAACGAACCTATAAGTGGATTGACTGCCGATAATTTTACTATAGCAGGCGCTGCACCTGGCACCATTACTGCTTCTTCAACGTCAATCTACACCGTGCTATTAACCCCTCAGGAGGCAGGTACTATCTCGGTGACGGTGAAAGGGTTTGCAGACCTCGCTGGTAATGCCAATGTTGATGGCGTGGCAAAGTCGATCTTGTTTGATAACACACGTCCTACGGTGATAATCAGTGGCACTCCTGCAGCACCGGTTAATAGTAAAAACCCGATCAAATTTACGTTTACTTTTAATGAAGTGGTGTCTGGGTTTACTGTGGAAGATATTTCGGTCTCGAATGCAGAAGCTTCAAACTTCACAGGAAGCAATGCTGAGTATACGGCTGACATCACCCCAACAACGCCAGGCACCGTGACGTTGAGCCTGGCCGAAAACGTAGCGGTGGATGCAGCTGGAAATGGCAATCAAGGTGCGTCTGCTTCTTTCGTGTTCAATCAGAAATACAGCGGCGGATCAGGCACGGAAGCCGATCCCTACCTGATCGCAACAGAATCTGACTTAAGAAAAATAAGTAGTAACACAGAGGACGTTAGAGCGCATTTTCGGCAAACAGCCGATATATTGATGAGTAATGCTAGCTACAACCCAATTAGTTCCTTTTATGGTGTTTATGATGGCCAGGGATTTGAGATTCAAGGATTGACAAATATCGTCCCGGAAATTCAAAGAGGGACTTTATATGGGGATATAGGACTGGTTGGATTATTTATATATACCAATGGAGCTATTCTTAAAAATATCTCGCTCACAGCAATAAATATTCAAGCCTATCAGGGTGTCAACGTGTATTCAGGGGCAGGACTATCTGTTGAAGCAACCAATACAAGAATTGAAAATTGTTTTGTTACTGGAAATATTAAGGGTCCCGCAAATGTAGGTGGACTGGTAGGCAGTGCTGAAGGTCTTTCCGTTATAGCGAATTCATTTACAGATATAGAAGTGTTTACAGGACCGATTCCTACTCTTTCAGTAGGCGGCTTGATTCATAGTGCCAATGATGCAGGAGGAGGACGAGCTCCGTTGATTACGGATAGCTATTCGTTAGGTAACTACAGTGCACCTGATGGAACAATTTTTGGCATTGGAGGTTTGGTTGTAGAATTACTTGATGGATCAAAAATTAATAATTCTTTCTATGCTGGAACAATAAGTAGCACGTCAGGGCCTCTTGGAGGCTTATTAAAGTCTGGGACATCTACGGCTGATCCTTCACTCGAAATAACTGTAGCTGAAGTAAATAACTCGTTTTGGGATAAAGAATGGAGTGGGCTAGAAACTAGTGCATTAGGTGGTTCAGGTTTAACCACATCTCAGATGAAAACCCTCGCTACCTACACTGTAGCTGGTTGGGATTTTACCAACACATGGGAATATGTATGGAATAGCTATCCACGTTTGAAGTGGCAGAAGGAGCGACACAACAAACCTTTTAAGATTTCTGGTAAAGTTCTGGACGAAAATGGCAATCCATTTACCAACGGTACTGTGAATGCGTTTTCATTCGATGGCCCGAAATCTGTTTCAGTCACGCCGGATGCTTCAGGTAACTATAGCCTTGCTTTGGAAACCGGGGAGTACTTTCTATCGGTGTTTCCAAATGATTTCAATAAATATTACCGGACATATCTTGGAAATACCAATCGTCTGGATAAATCCAGAGTAGTGTTTTATGACAATATTCATACTATTCAGATGGTACCCAATTCGCCCGACGTAAAACTGAATGGAAATGGACGGGTGTCTGGTCGTGTGGTTCAAAGTACAAATGGCGGAAGAATTGTTCAGGGAAGGGTGCTTGAAGGAAATCCTTTGGAAGGAGTAACCGTCATGTTAATCAGGGTTTTAGATCAGGAGGTGATGACCTCGGTACAAACGGATGCAAATGGTGATTTTGAAATCACTGGAATTCCCGCTGGCAGCTATCAACTTGTCCTAGGGGTAGATGGAGTTGACCTCAACCTGGAAGGCTCTACCTTCACGATGGATGAAGCTGGAACCCCAATAGTGATCTCTGCAGCCGTTGGTGAGAACGGCATCACCTTTGCCATCGAAGAAGTGCTGGGAGTGGAAGATGAAATAGCCCTTTCCATCTATCCAAACCCTGCACAAGACCATATAAACATTGCCGGCATGGGCCAAATGACAGTAAGGCTACTAAGCCTGTCAGGTGATGTAGTGAGCAATACAGCGTTTATCGATCAAATTACTATCGACCTGGGATCATTGCCTCAGGCCATGTACCTACTGGAAATTACTAATAACTCACAACAACGAACTGTCAGGAGGGTCGTCAAAACGAATTGACCCAACTGTCGCCAATGTACGCAGTGCCATGAAAATGCCGGGTTTGTGATCGCCCGGTTTTTTTGTGGAATCTGGTGAAGAGTTGGCAGCGGGCTTACATGCGCTTTTATTGCCAGAAAAAACAAATGTTGGAGGATGCCGAACTCGGATAAAAGCATTCAGGATGAAATACTTACAGCCTTGTCAATTAAGTGTTTTCTCTTTGCGACATGGTATATCCGGGGAATCAACATAAGCGTAAATGACGTCATTTCTATGTGTAATGCTTGGAATGCTTGGAATGCTTGAAGCACTTGAATGATCCTTTGGTTTTGATAGGAGATTAAGATGCCTAAAAAGTTATTTTTTAATTATTCGATAGCTTGACAATGGCACATGATCGCCCCGGATGATCAAAATGTAGGTGCCTGGCTCGGCTTGAATTGAGCACTCGACCCTTGCGGTACTGCCGTAAAACGAGCTGAAAATCAGCTGGCCGGCTACATCGCTTATCTGTACGGTTATATTTCTGTACTCCTTGTCAAAGTCAACATTGAATGTTTCCGTAGTAGGGTTGGGGTAAATTTTAGGCCTCACAGCTAGCTCTTCGCCAGTTCCCAATACTTCAGCAGCAACTTCCACATTAAATTCAATCATCTGACTTTGTGTTCTTCCAGAGGCCGAAGTCCTGGTCGCTACCACAGTAATGGTGGTTACACCTGCGCCTACAGGAGTTATAATGATGTCTGTTCCCACTATTTTGGCGGTGGCCACCGACTGGTTACTCGAATGAATAGAAAAGTGCAGGGTTACAGCGTCAGGAAAAACCTCTGACAACGAGATCGTTATAACTCCTCCTCCTTTGCCTGGAGGGCCTACTTTAATGTCCTCAACATCTCGCACCGGAGCAACAGTTTCTATAAACGCCACGCCAAATCCAGTGGTTACTCCGATGGCATTGGTGAATATAGAAGCATCACCCGTTGCAAATGCAACGTCGGTGAATGTGACCTGCAGGTTGGCTACATCATCGGCTAGGTCATGGCTTGCTGCCTGTCCGCCCAGCGTCAGTACAGCCTTATCACCCGTTGTGTTGAGTGATATGATAGGGCTGAGGCCCTCCGGCAGGTTGCTCATGGAAAAGT
>TARA_R110002012_G_scaffold184446_4_pt1 | contig 26373 bp, 29 predicted proteins | sample TARA_R110002012 | Tara Oceans TARA_R110002012 (sample SAMEA4396515) | marine metagenome | biome: Westerlies Biome; feature: [DCM] deep chlorophyll maximum layer (ENVO:01000326); material: water (ENVO:00002006), including particulate matter (ENVO:01000060) such as... | depth 40 m | reverse complement strand
GAAGGTTCACCTAATTTAAGGGAGGAATTAGATTGAGTTGGGAAGATGTATTATGTAAAGGAGGCCGTTGCACAAGAGCAACAAAGAAAACCTCTTCTTCAAGAAAGAAAAAGAAATGGATGAAGTGTGTAAAAAATCCTGAAGGTAAAGGATATGTTAGAAGGCATTGGGGTCAAGCAGGAGTTACTGTTACAGGTAAGCGAGGAAATACTAAAAGAAAGAAAAAATTTAGAAGTAGGCATAATTGCAAAACTTGTAAAGGTGGAGATAATTCACCAAGATGTTTAGCGTGTGGGGATTGGTGATAATATTTATGTGGGAAGATGTTCTTAAACGCAAGAAAAGGAAGCGTAAAACAAGCCCTTGTTGTTATAGAAAGGTAAGTGCTAGATACAAAGGTGGAAATTCTGCATACAGAAGTGGTGCTTTTGGAACTTGTGATAAAGTAGGTTGTGCAAATTGGGGTAATTCTGAAAAGAAATCAGAAATTGAAAAGGGTAAAATAAAAGATACTCTTTATAGATGGTTTAATAGAAGAGGCGGTAAAGAAACTAAAGATAGTAAATCTCAGAAAGGTTGGATTGCTTGTGGAACATGTGATAATAAAAATGGACCAAAACCTTGTGGGAGAAAAGATGCTTCTAAAGGTACTAAGAGAAGATGTAGACCTACATGTTCTGAATGTAAAGATTATCCTAGAAGGAGAGGTTAATTATGTCTTGGGAGGATATTATAAAAGTAATTCAAATACCAAATGTTAATTTGAATGTAAAAGATTTATCTAATAATACTAATGAAAAAGATGAAGATTGTAAATCTAAATTTTGGGATTTATGGAGGAAGTTAGAGAGCCGTTTATCGTTCACGGACCCAAGCCCATATAAATTACTACAGTTCGGAGATGTTTACTTCAACAGTTTAACAAATAAAGATTATTGCGATATAATAGAATATTTAAAAGGTTTAAATAAAGAAACATTTGATAGAAGTAGGAAACCAACTAATAGAGAAAATATAGGAGATAATTTGTATGCTTGGATTGGTCATCATCCCACATATGGTCGCTTTGCATTAGAAATTTATCATAAGAGGCCACACCCAGTAATAGAGATTTATATTTATGATTACGAAGAGTTTATTAAAGCAATTAGGAGGCATTCTTAATGAAATGGACTGATATATTAAAGGTAATACAAATACCTAAAGTTAATTTAAATGTAAAGGATTTATCTAATGCTAATAAAGAACCTGAAGATGATAAGTGTAGAAAGGAATTAATTGCTTTTACTGATAAATTAAAAGTAATTATATTTCCTTTTTCAGGTGAAGCGATGAACTACGACGAATTTAAAGTAAGTGGGGATGAAGCAACTTGGTCAAATACTGTTTATCGAGGTGAAACAGAAAATTTTAAATTTAATGGTAATAACTTTCATCAACAATGTAAATATGAAATTTATATTCACAATAGAAGAATTAAAGATGGTATGGATAGCAGTAACCTCCCAGAAGAAGTTGCTTGTAGAATTCTTGAATTATTTGATGAACATAGAAATGAAAAACATTTTAATATTGAAGAAGAAATACAAGGTTTTAGAATTGAATACGATGGGGTTGGTGGACATCAAAAAACAAATACACAGAATTTATATTTTGATGAACGAGATGAAGAAGGTAATCATAAGTTAGTACCAGAAGTAAGAACCGTTTTTTTTAATCATAATTTATCTGTTTATAATCCTAAAGGGCTTGAGATTTTAGAAATAGAAACTGCGTTGTGGTTGTCTAATGTATTGAGTAGTGGTGCTGGAGCATATGAACTTCAATATAATAAAGAAGCAAAAGAATTATTTATGTGGTTTCCTAATGTAATATTTAGTTTTATACATCACTATGTTAATTTAGGAAACATGTTTAGTTGGTTCAAAAGGGGGTTATTAAAATGACATGGGAAAACATATTAAAGGTAATACAAATACCTAAAGTTAATTTAAATATAAAAGATTTAAAGACTAACAGCCCTGATGAAAATGAATGTGGTAAAGTTTGGGATGAAATTAATAAAGTTGTAGAACAATGGATTGATAAATATTTTATAAGACCAACTGTAAAAAATAACCCAGCAGTTTTTTTGTTTAAAGATTATTTTGATAAAAAATATTTACAGATAAAATCATCTAAGATTAGACATGACACCGAGTATGGTTGGGAAGAATGGGAAACCGGAAATTGGGACAGAAGATATTTATTAGATTTAGAAATCAACACTCCAAAATCAATCACTGAAAGAACAAATAAATATACATTACCTTATGCTGAAATTATGTGTATGACAGGAGGCCCAAATTTTAGTCGTGGTGAAGAAGCAAGTTGTAAAGGTTTAATATTACTTGCTGAAAATCCGTGGGGTGAGATGATTTATCATTCTAATGCGGAGGATGAGTCTTGGGAAAACTACAAAGACTTAGCAAATCCTATGTTACATGTTTCTGCTAATACATTGTATAATTACCCAAACCCACAGAGAGATGCTATGTCGATGCCCCGTCTTTTTCAATTACAGGTAACAATGGCGGCATATAAAACATTAGAATCTAGATTAACCCTTCAAAGGGTTGAAAATATAGTTAAGGAGATATGGGATTCAGTGCATAATATAGCCCGTGATTGGTATAGAAATGCTGAACCAAGAAGTTTCAAAAAAAGTGAAGAACATCCTTTAGGTCCAATAACAGAATATCATGGTACAGTTGATATTGTTAATGTATTAAAAGAAGGTATTAGAGGTTCTTCTCCTAAAAATAGAAGTAAAAGACATGTTCCTGAAAAATTAAGAAAGGTTAAAAGAATTACATATACTTCAGATAACCCTGAAGAAGCAATTAAATTTGCTGAAAGACGCGCAAGATTTTTAAAAATACCTGAAGATAATATAGGAGTTATAGGAGTAAGAGGTAGAGATTTAGTGAAACCTATTATACATAACGATATTATTATGGAAGGGGAAACATTTGTTAGAGAAGGTGGAATACCTGCTAAATATTTAGAAAGGGTATAATTTAGGATAAGTATTATAAAGAAAGAAATTACTGTGAATAATAAAGGTGTTAATATGTGTGAAATTGTGGAGGAAAGAAGTTCAACTAAAACATGCATAGAAAGATGTGATAGAATTAGTGACATGTGCATCCCTTGTAGAATTGAGCAGGCTAAAACTTGGGTAAAACCTTATTGATGTGATTATTATGAAATGGAAAGAAGTACTAAAAAATGCTACTTTAGATTTAAAACTAAAAATTAAAACTATATTTAGAAGGCAGTTGACAAAACTACCTACTAATAAATTACATTCTAAGAAAAGTCATTATTCTGGTATTCATCGAACTAAAGAGGGAGATGAAAGGAGAGCCGGAGGTGAAACTGCTCACTTATCTATGGAAGAAATACAAAGAATGGGCTTTGGGTGGGTTGAAAAATTAAAAATATATCCGACTAAGTACGCTTGGGAAGGTCATTATGAAATGAATAATAGTGAGATGTTAAAGGGTAATAAAAAATTAGGAGAATTAGTTGAAGGGATAGATGAGCCCGAAGTAATAGAAAAATTATATTACACTATGGATGAAGATTATCCCGTTTTCGAGTTGGGACATTCGGGCAATAAATACGGTTATTATATTGTGTTATATTCAATGTCTGAACCTAAGTTTAGGAGTGATTAATATGACAAGATGTAATTTATTAGATAGTTGGTTTGATAACGAATCTACTAAATTAGATAAGGTTGAAAATAACTATGGTCGATGTTTAATTACAGGTAATAAAAAGAAAACTACTTTGATGACTAAGGCCCAAGCATGGGCTAAAGTTTTTAGGAGGAATAAAGAATGAGTATGGATAGTCCTATTGCTACAATAGAAACAGAGGGAGAAATATTTCAAGAATTTCCCGAAGAATTAACTGTATCGGTTGGTAATTGTTGTGAAGTAGCAAAAAACGCATGGGTTACTAAAGTAAAAGAATTAGAAAATAATTTAGTTAGAGATACTTCGGATAGAATAATATCTCAAGTACTTAACCCTAATCATTTAGATTGTAAAAATTTTGCTAAATTATTAAAAGAATTATATGAATTACCTAGAGACCAAGACCCTGTTTTTACAGTTAATAAAATAGTAGGAAGGTATTTTAGAATAGATAAATTAAAAACATCTTTATTAAAACATGTTGCAGATATAGCAAAATTTTCTAGTAAACATGCAATTGCTACTTGGAATTATTGTCATAGAAATAAAACTACTGATTGGCAACAACAATTAAGGAGAGATGAATAATGACATGGGAAAAATATTTAAAAAGTGTTAGTGATGAAGATATTGTTGATTGGGAATCTGCCCTAAAAGCATTTACTAAAAAAGGAAAAGAATTAGGAATGCCCTTAGATATTATAGACACTTTAGTTAAAGCATTAGAAAGGGGTGAATAAAATGGATTGGACTGATATACTAAAGGATGAACCACCTACTAGAGATTTTATTGACGAATTTAAAAATAAACCACATTCAAAAGATAAACAACCTATTGTTAGAGATGCGGCTGGCAAAAAATTATCTGATGAAGATAGAGCAGTTAAGTTAGAATTAGTAAATTGGTTTAAAACATTTATTAGTAATACATTTGAAACTATGTTAGATAATGTAACAGCAACTGAACCTATCGAAGGTGATGCTGGAGATGGTTCAGGTATGAAATTTACTTCTGAACCTATCGCAGCAACAAACATAGTTAAAAAATTAGGTTTAGAAATTACTGACAGTGTTATAGATGAAATGTTACAAGCATATTTAGATACTATAATAACTTCAGATTTTGACGATAGTGAAAAAAATATACAAGCCATATTATCTACATCAGGTTACAATAAAATATTACAAGTAGGATATAAATTTATTGAAGAGTTATTTTCAGGTATTTTTGATGACTCATTGGTTCTGGCACAAACGCAATTAGATATTGCAGCCGATAAAGTAGGAGAAGAAGGTAATCTCGATATAGACCCTACTAAATCTTTACCATCAGATATTCAACAGGCTCTTTGGGAAATACAAAATAATGGTGATGCAGTTAATATTTCTATTCAAGATAATATTTTAAATATAAAAGATAGTGTTGAAGATATAATTGACCCTTCAGATTTTGGCGAAGATTCATTTGAAGATAATTTAGTACCAGAATTAAAAAATAATGTAACTGCAAGTCTTAAAAAATATTTCCAAAAAGAATTAAATACTACAATAAAAGATTTTACTACTCATACTTTCTTTGTTTTCCTTGTAAAATTAGGTAAGGTTGGAGAAAATCTTGAGTCAAACGAATTAGTTTCTGACCAAGTAACAGAAGAGGAATCCGAGGAAATGAGAAATAGACCTGAATTACAAGCGAGGGAATTAAATGAAGAAGAACGACAACAATTTGAAGAAGAATTTAAATCTAACGACAAATATACCGGTGAATTCGACTGGCAATCTATATTATACAAAGAAATTGGATTAACTACTAACGCAGGTTTTACTCCCGCAATTCATAATATTACATACGGTAAAAAGCCTTGTAAGTCATGTAAAAACAAAAAGACATCTTGTGGTTGTGAGTGATTTAAATGAGCCGTTTCAAGGATTTTGATAATGTAGACCAGCGAGTTAGTGCTGGCTCTGTTAAAGCAAAATATAATGCTTGGAAAAGAAAGTGGAATCAAGGTAAAAAATGGGGTATTGTTGGAGGAACAGATAAAAAAGCAAAACCTAAAACTGTATTAGAACAGATATTAAATCATGGTGACCCAACATATGCTAGAGATATGGCTAGAAGTATAGATGGTCTTGCTTCAATTATTGAATCTATTACAGAAATAATTGATGGTGATGAAATTTTACAACAAGATAAAGAAAATTTACAAACAGACATAGATGATTTGTTTGCAGTATTAAAAGAACCAAAGTGGAATCCTAGAAATATTCCATTTGATACAGTAGTAGCATTTGCAGAAACTGATGACCCTAAAAAACCGGATATTACAAAAGATACTGTATACGGCCATTACAGAACACTAGCATATAATGAATATGTAAAGTGGGCTATGGAAAATAAAAAAGGTTTTACAGGTAAAATGGCAAATGTTGAAGATAACTGGACTAGCGATAAAAAAGGTGAAGCCGAACCTCCTTTGTGGCAAGCAATTACAGGTGAAGGTTCAGGAGATGAAGGTAAAGGAGGCATTCTAAGTATTGCTAGATTAGCCATGAAAATTATAGATAAAATTGAATGGGGTGACGATACCACACTTAGAGTATGGAATAATTCTAAAGGCCCTAAACAATTAGCACAATTAAAAAGTGTACAAGATAAGGTTATAGAAGTAATTAATAATCGTAATATTTATCCAGCAGGTAAAGCAAGGTCACCTATGAAAGATAGATTAAATGCAGCATTTTCTGGTCAATCCTATGGTATTAAAAATCCTGATGAAGCAAAATTATTAAACTTTGCTAAAGGGTATGACGATTTAGCAAATATAGAAAAAATAAAATCAGTTAAAATTGAGTGGCCTACAAATAACATAGCATTAAATAGGACAATTAAAGAGGTTCTATCAATTAAAGGTTTAAATATTAATGAGATAGAAACTCCTAAATCAAAAGCAGGTGAATCAAAGGTAGGTCTTGTTCTCAAATCAAAAGAAAAAATAGGATGGATAGATATATTAAAAGGAGATGTAATTAATGGGTAAATGTAAAGTAAAAATGTGTCACGCTACACAATGCGTACATAATAAAAATAGACAGTGTACTTTAGAAAATATTGAAATAAGTATGTTATCAGGAGAACCTGCTTGTAAACAATATGAAGAAAAAAGATGGCGCAAAGGATTAGAAATGAGTAGAAATAAAAAAGATACTCAATCTAGAGGGCCATTTACGGATGTGGATTAATGAGTCGTAAAGTAAGAAAATCTTGTAAACTTTGCCAACACGACGAGCGTGATGGTTTAGAAGAAGATATTCTTAGTGGTAACTTATCATGTGATGAATTAGATAAAACTAATAATTGGTGGGCTGGAACTTCTAAAAAACATATGCAAAACCATTTAGGTAATTATCATGATAATTCAAACCCTTCATGTACTTTGTGTACTCATCCTAATAGAGCAGAATTTGAAGTTAGATTATCAGAAGGTCAATTAAAAGTTAGTGAGGTTTCTAAACTATTAGAATGTTCAGAAGCACAAATTCAATTACATCTTAAAAAACATTTAAAACCAATAGTACAGCAACATGCTGCTATGGATATAGCAAGAATTGATTTAAATGAAGTTGATATGCTTTCATCCAATGTAACTATATTAGAAAATAAAGTAAAAGAGTTATTAGAAAATACAGAATTATCCTCAAAACAAATTGATTCATTAACTAAGTTAATGAAAGAAATTAGGGAATCCCTTAAATACATGTTAGAGTTTAAGGGTCAATTAGTACATAAGCGTGAAGAAACGGTTATTGTACAACAAGTAGAAGTAATACAAAGAGTATTAATAGAAAAATATCCCGAAGTTTGGACAGAAATAAGAAATAATGTTGCGGAGATGTTACAATGAGTTGGGAAAATATAATTAAAGCAGATGTAGAGGAATTAGAAGAAATTGCTAAAGAATTAGATAAAGCAGTTGAAATGCATAAAAGTCAAGCAAAAAGAATTAGAGAACATATTAAACTAATGAGGGGTTAAAATGACATGGGAAAATATTATTAAAAGAAGAAAGCCTGTTCCTAAAAAGAACATAAGAAGACTAATAGACAAGTATGTAGAAGAGGCTGATGGTAAAGTATCAGTTAGAGATGTTAATCAACACTTAATGAAAAAATTAGGTATAATGTATACAGATACAACAAAGGTTAATCATCTTAGAAATTATTTATACGGATGGCATTCAGAAAAAACTGATTCATTTGACCCTAATGTAATGGAAGTAAGTGACTATTATTATGACTTAGGTGAATAATAATGTCAAATGATAAAGTACAAGATGTAAGATTAGATACTTTAGAAAATAGAATTGATAGACATGAAGTTCTATTAGAAAAATTAGCAGATAATCAGTTAGAGTTAAGTACTAGACTAACGGAGTTAGCATCATCAATAGATGCACAGAACCAACTGATAGGTGAAGGTTTTGATTTAATGAAAAAAGTAATTCTAGGATTATTAGGTACTTTGTCTGCTATTGTAGCGGGCGCACAAATAATGTAAGGTGGAAAAATGGCAAAAGATATTTCATTCAATGATAGGTTAGTAAAAAGAACAGTATTGCCTGCAATTTATTTATGGTTATTGTCTTGTGGTGCTGTTGTATATACAGGTATTATGAAACCTGATGTTGTATTACAAAATTTAGATGGGTTTATAGCACTCATAGCAATTATTGGTGGTGTAGCCGCACCTGCTTTTAATACTCTATTAAGAACATGGGAAGCAGAACAGGCTAACGAAATTGCAGAAATACCAGCATTATTTGAACACACAAGAAGTTTAGAATCTGAACAACATACACATCAAATGGGTATGGAGGCAGAAAATAATACACATGGTAATACTATGGAATCAATAAAAGGTGAATAAAATGGTTAAAGAAGAAAAGGTGAAAGAAGTAGCAGAAGATGTTGAAGAGTTAGTAGAAGATGCTCTTGATATTGTAGAAGATTTAGGACTTATTAGTGAAAAAAAGGCTGATAAAATTTTAGCAAAAGTTAAACAATATAAGAAGCAATTATTAATTGCTATCCCTTCTATTATTGCTATTGTAGTATTAGTGCAATCTCAATTGTGAGGTGCATTAAATGACTTGGGAAATATTACTTAAAGCAGGTATTGGTAATGTTACTAATAGATTCTTTAGAGATGATGTTCCTGATAAAAAAGAAATTGATGCCTTAACTGATGCCGAAACATCTTTTAATACATTAGATACTACTTTACAAGATATTAAAGACCAATATAATTCTTCTAAAAATGATGAAGATATACCTGAAAAAATTGTTACTAGAATGGTAGCAAGTAGAAGGGGTATGGTTGGCGAGGATAGAAAAGATTCTCTAAGAATAGTAGGTGAAAGAATAAAGGCATGGGAAAAAGTAAGAGAAATGTTTTCTATTCAAAACCCCTTACATGATAAAGTAGTATTAGGTATAAAATATTCTGATTTGGAATCACCTACTAATAAAACGGATAAGGAATGGAGTATAGAAATAATCAAAAAACTATACGAAGAAATATCTAATCAAGATATTACAACTCCTTTAGATAATATTACTAATATGAGATATTTATTTGCTTTACACGAATTTTTAAATATTTTAACTAATGGTGAGTTCAAAGGTCAAGATACTTGGAAAGGAAAGGTAGGTTTAACGATAGAAACTAATAAAAATTTTATTATTAAACTTAAAAAATTATTATTACACCCTGATAACACAGGACAAGTAGAAAAAATATCAAGATATTTTGGACTTAATTTATACAATGTTGCAGAAAAGAAACCTGAAGAATCCAAAGTAACAAGAAGAGGAAAATTTGGTGGTGAAGATGTTACAAGAGAAAGGTCGGGTATTGCTGACCCAAGAAACATTAATATTTTACCTGAACATACTCCTACTTTTATTCCTGTAAAAAATCTAAATACTAAATTAACTAAATTATCTTTATTTAAATTTAGATTATTAGTAAATAAATTAAATCAATATAATGTCGGTGAAGGTTTAATTCCTTCTCTTCAAGATAAAACTATTGATATTATTCACGACACAATAATTAGACCTACCGGTATAGTTAAAATAGATGAATTAGTAGAATCTGTTGACTTAGGAAGAAAGGGTCTTAGAGATACTTCAAGGAGAAGGTTATTATCCAAATGGGGTAGAGATTATTTAAGTGGGAGAGGCTATGATTCTGATATAGAAACATTTAATACAATGTCATATCCTTCTGGCGGCTTTAAAAATAAAAATGAAAGAAAAAAATATTTACAGTCTTTAGACCGAAATCAAGGTGCAGAAAGAAAACAATTAGATAGATTTATTGCTAAAGTTAATAATCAAGAAAATCCTGAATATGATAATTGGATTAGATGGAACGAAGAAGGTTCAGTTAGAGGTTCTTTAGCAAGTACAATTAAAACTGATATAAGTTTAGATGCCCTGTTAGAGACATTTACACCACCACCAAAAAGTAAATATAGAAAAAATATTATTGGTATTTTAATGGTATCTTTTATGGAAGCAAATAATATAAATGAATATAGAGATACAATAAACGATTTAATAACTTCTGAAGAAGATTTCGTACAATATATACCTTCAGGTAAATTATTTGCCGATACTACAGAAACTTCCTTTATTAGTTCTATGCAAGCAATATTAACTTTTATAATTAGAGTGTTTGGTGAAGATTCATTAAGTACTTATAATACTAATATGGCTTCACTTAGAGAAGAATTTTGGTCTAACACTAGACAAGAATTAGTAAGTATTGCAGAAGAATATGACATGGACTATCCTGATGATAAATCAGAAATTATTAGTGAATTTATTATAGATGGGGAATATTCTGATGCTAATAAAACTTCTATATTTGGTGTAAGAGATACTTTAACTAATGTTAGAAATGATTTACAAGAATTACTATTAGATTTAAAGACATCTTTTATTACTGAATTATTTAATGTTATTAATAAAGTAGGCGACAACAAGGAATCATTAGGTAAATTAAAAAATTGGTTATTAAAAGAAAAATATTTAACTGTAAATATGGCTCCGGCTTACTTTAATATAGGTGATAAAAAATACAAACTAACTAGTAGCCCCTCAATTAGTAGAACAGGACAAGAATTTGAATATGTTTTAGTTACTACCAATAAAAAAGGTAAAGAAAAACTTACTGGTGAATCAATAAAACTTACTATAGATGAATTATTAGGTGATGTAGATGAGTAATTTTAATATTAACGATTTTTCTAAAGGTGTTAAAAGAAGAATTAGTATTGCTGTAAATAAATTATTAAGAGGGGAAGCACCGTCTGAGGATTCTATTAATAAGTTAATGGAAATGGTTAGAGAAGAAGGTTATGATGTTAATGATTTTACCCAAATGAATAGCATACTCACAGGAATAAAAAATTATAGACAAGAAAGTAATGTAATATTTAATGTTGAAAATGGTTTAGTAGGTAATTTTACTTTTGATAGAAGGCCAATTAATGAATTAGTACCTTATCAATCTAATATTAGTATTATGAAAAAACAAGTTGTAGATATTATTAATGAGGCTCGCACAATACAAGTTAACAAATCATCTTTAGAAAATAAAGATAAACTATTAGTAGAATTAAAAGAATCGAAAGATGTTAACAAAATTAGTAGGTATACAGAAAAGGTAGTAGGTGATGATGAATTAAAAGCGTTAGATAAACTAATTTCTGCTTTAGAAAATATATCATTAGATAATTTATCAGTCAGAGAATTACCTACTTTTAAATCACTACAAAGTTTAGCATCTACTTTTAATGAATTAGATTATATTCCTTCAGATATGAGAAATAAATTTTATCAATATTGGGGCAACATAAGTTCTAAATTTGATTTATTAACTTCGTTTTTAGAACCCCAACAATTTCAAATAGAAGGGTTAGAAAGTCAAGATTTACCAGAAATATTTTCAACACTAACATTACCTAATTATGTTATTAAGGTGTCACCTGTTGAGGTAACAACAAAATCGAATGAAGATTTAATAGGTGAAGTAGTTAGTAAATTTTTAAAATCTGTTAATAGAGAAATACCGGAAAAATATAAATATCTTTATACAGAATTAGATGAAAGTAAACCTGTTAGACGAACAGAACGAACATATGGCGGCGACGATAATAGAGAAGGAGATTTTGACCCAACAGCCGGTGATGAAGATGTTGAAGAAAGAGAAAGAGTAGCAGAAAGATTAGAAAGAACAAGTCAAGAAGTACAAGTTGACCCCTTACATGCTATTATAGTTTCTAAAGGTGTTTTAGACGGTGAATATAGTGATGATATAATTAATACCGCAAGAACAGAAATTAAAGCACTTACTGAAATGAAAGATTTAGGCGTATTCTTAGATGAATTAAATGAACTAGTAGATAATAAAATAGAATCTTATTTAGATAATTTAAGTAAGACCGGTATAATTACAAGAGGGGAAGGTGGAATGTTTAACATGCCTATACTTGATAACCCTGAAATAATTAAGTTATTAGAAAATAATAGTGCAAGATATGAAGTTGAATTTATACGAAATGGTAGAAAGGAAAGTAATAATTATACAGATTACAGAAAGGCTGTTGAATTTGTAAATACACAAACTAATAAGTTTTTCTGTGAATTAGCAAAATTATTAGAAGTAAAAACAGGAACAAAAACTATGATGAGTAGGCCACCAAAACCTGCTCAACTTTCTGGTAGAAAAGGAAGTGGAACTTCTCAACAATTTTTAGGTGGAGTTACAAGAACATCAATTCCTAAAATTGCAGAAATAGATGTCGATAAAAGATTAAATTTTAGTGATATTATACAAGTTATAGAAGAGTATTATAATAAACCATTAACTAATCCAGAAATGTTGTTTGAAGATGATAAACCCGGATTTTATACAATGGATTGTTTTAAGGATTTCCCAGAAATTTTAGAAAGTAGTATGACAATGTTAGCAAGAAAGGCTATTAAAATGGATGCTAAACCTATTATTGAACCTATCGACTATAAAAATTTAACAAGTTTAGTAAATATAATTAGAAGAAAGGAAGATATTGAATACGGTCCTACACTACTAAGATTATTTGAGGCTGCTTCAGAATCATATGTTAACTTATGGGCTGGCGTATCTATTGCTACTAAAGAAGGTAAAAAACCAATGTCTGACTTAGCGGATAGAGTCGATACTGTATTGGGTGATGTGTTATACGAGATAGCAAAAAATGACCTTACAGAAAATGAATTAGCAGGAGAAATTTTTGCTAATAACCCTATAACTTATTGGAATAAAAGACAAGAAGAAAAAAATTATCAATTAGATAACCCATTAATTTTACTTGAATCTCCTGAATGGAAACAGTTTATAGATTCTACAAATGTTAGGGGTATGAAATCAAACCATATTGATTTAATTAGTACCTTGAAAGAGGGTGGTCCTAAACTTGCTGGACCTATTACTAGTGCTATATTACAAGCAACAGATATTATTAGAAAAATGACAAATAAAAAAATATACCATTCTAACTTAGATTACACAGAAGTAAATGATATAGCATATGCAGTTGATTTAATATATAAAAATTATAATGTAGATATTTACGGTATAGATATTTATAATATTCTTAAATCTCAATCTTCTTTTAATGACATTTCACAGAAATTTAATTTATCAGAAGATGTAATTTATACTGTTAAAGGGTTATTTAGGTGATTCTAAATGAGTGACTTTTTAACAGAAATGGATTTAAAGATGTCCGATGGTAATTTTCCATACTTTTTTGAAAAGGTATTAGGATATGAATTAGCAGATTTTCACCAAGAATGGTTAGACTTAGTACATAATACCGATAGAACAGTAATTATTTGTTCAAGGGACCACGGTAAATCTGTATTCTTTCATTCGTGGTGTGTCTATCAATTATGTTTTCAAGAACCGCCTTATCAAATGTTATACATTTCATCAAACCATAAACAGACTATGGTACATATGAAAGATATTGATAGAATGTTTACTAATGTACCACAATTAAAAAGATTCAAACCTAGAGGTGGATGGGCTGTTGGGGCCATGAGATTAACTAATGGTAATGAAATATTAGAGCGTTCAGTTGGTTCACAAATTAGAGGATTACACCCACAAGAAATTATTATTGACGACCCTCTAAAAGAATTTAGTGTAGCAGCAATTCAAAGAGTTACTGATTGGTTTTGGGGAGACATGATTCCTACACTTCATCACACGGCTTCGTTAAGAATGGTAGGCACTCCATTTACATACACTGACATATTTGTACAATTAGAAGAAAATCCAGCATATAGTGTTTCAAGATACCCTGCAATTAAACAAGATGGTAAAGCATTATGGTCATCAAGATGGGATTTAGAAAAATTAGAAGCCCGTAAAGTTGAAATAGGTTCTATGAAATTTACAAGAGAATACTTATGTGTTCCTATTAGTACAAATACTATGTTATTTGCACCTGAACATATTAAAGCATGTAAAAATGAATTTGCTTCACTTGAAGGTTCTGCTAGAGAGGGGTATAGATATTACATAGGATATGACCCTGCTATTTCAGCAAATGGTGACTATACAGTAATGATGGTTTTAGAAGTAGATGATGAAATGAATAAACAAGTTGTGCATATGCTTAGAGCAAAAGGACTTGACTTTAGAGAACATATTCAACATGTAATGGAACTTTGTAGAAGATACCAACCAGAAATAGTAATGATAGAAACAAACACTTTTGCTAAAGCGTTTGCTATGGAATTAAAAAGTATTTCAGATTTCCCTGTAAAGGAATTTACTATGAGTAGAAAAAGAAAAGAAGAAATTATATTAAATTTACAAATGAATATTGATAATCATAAAATTGTTTTACCTACTCAAAATGAAAATTCAAAAGCAGTTACAAATTTAATAGTACAAGAATTAGGTGCATTTGGTATCAATGCTAACGGTAAAATTGAAGGAGTGGGCGCACATGATGATATAGTTATTGCTTTGGCATTAGCGAATTATGCAACAAAAACTTTTAGCGATACATTTTTAGATATAGATAGCATAGGACTACTAAATTCAACTAACCCTAAACCGTCAGGAGGTATTTATCATGGTATTAATTTATAAGGAAAGTAAAATAGATGTAAAAGAAATAGAAAGAAATCTTCAGGATATTAAAACGGTTCAAGAAGAACAACAAAGATTAGAATCTACTGTCGAAGAACAAAAGAAAAATATAAAAGAAGAATTTTCTTCAAGTGATGTTACTAAATGGATTACTACACAATATGGTAGTGAGGTAGATATTCTGAAAGAGATTTCAAAAAAACTTAGTATTAATTTAACAGAAGCATCTTTATTTATTAAACAGTTACCTATTGAACCTATTATTGCTGATAAGACTATACCTGATTTAGTTAAAGATTTAAGAAAGGCAAAAAGAAAACTAAAGGGTAGTTCTAAAGATAAATTAAATAAAGGAATTAACCATTTAATTACTGCCTATGAACAATATTTACAAAAATCTTTAGATTCTATTTATTGGTTAAAACCTTATCAAGAAGGTTTTAAAAAGGTAGGTTATAGTCCTAAACATATTCAAAAGTTACATAATGTTAAAGATGGTGAAACAAGAGAATCAATAATTAATTTAGTTTGTAAAGTTTGGGAAAGTGATTTAGAGAAAAAAACTTTAGATTATGGTACTGAATATTCTAATTATACTAATATATTTAAAAATTCTAAAAAAGAAATTAAAAGTATTTTAAAGAATATACCTCATCAATCTATTAGAAAAAGTAAAAAAGAATTAATACAAAAAAGTATTAAAGAAATACTTTGTAATAATCAAGGTCTTTCATCTAATGAATTACATTCGAGGTTAAGTGATAGCCAAGCAAAAATATCTACCCCTCAATCTATATCTAAAATGTTAAGAAAGATGGAGGCTACTAAGGTTGATAATAGTTATTACTTAGTAAAAGATATTATTAAAAAGGATTTATATTCTTATGTTGCCGGTTTTATTGATTCTGACGGCTATATTACTATGGATGCTTCGTTAGCACCAAGAGTAGGTATGATAGCAACAGGTGATAGAGGTAGAGCATTTTTTACTGAATTAGAGACAGAGTTAAAATGTGGTAGATTACACTTAGACCAAAAGGTAGGAGAAAATAGTAGAAGTCAACATAGATTAAATTTTTACAGTCAAAATGATATAGAGGCAATTTTAAATAAGTGTATACCACACCTTAGAATGAAGCAAGCACAAGGTAACTTACTCCTTGAGGCTATTCGTATTAAAAGAAACTATAAGAAAGAAGATTGGGCTAAACCAAGATTAAATGAAATTTTTAAATTAATGAAATATGAAAATTGGAAAGATTCAAGAGGTCAAGGTGGCCGTGAATTTAAAAAATATGGTATAGACCCCGAAGTAGTAGTTAAATATCATGATAATTGTAAAATGGAATTGATGGATAGTATTGAAAGTGGGGTGGAGTAATGGGATTAAGAGATTATTTAGGTAAATTTGTTAGAAGAAGAACACCTACCCCGATGAATAAAGATGTTTATAATTTAGGAATACAGGAAAAGAGAAATGTACAACACATTATTGGGCCTGTATTATATGATGTAGCAAAACAATCTACAATAGTTAGGACTTGTACTACTCAATTAAAAACTGAAATATTTAGAAGAGGTTTTGAATGGAAAAAGTCATACAATCTAAAGTGTACTGAATGTGGTACTAAATATGAAAAAAATGTAGAGGTCTGTAATAATTGTGGAAGTGATAAATTTCAAACTCCTTCTGTTAAACAAAAAGAGTATGCAGAAAAATTCTTTTCAGGGTATGTTAACGGTTCTGAACAAAAATTTATTGATGTATTAAAAGAATTAGAAGATGATTTAAATATTGCTGATGATGCATATTTGATTTTAGTTAAAGAATATTATTTAGATAATGTCGGTAACATAGCATTACAAAAGGTAAAAGAAGTTTATAGAGGTGACCCATTAACAATGTATATAGATGTTGATGAAGAGGGAGATAGAGGTAAAGGACATTATACTTGTGTTACACATAGAGAAGTCTATGATAGTGACCCATTGGCTAAATGTCCTGAATGTAATTGTAAATTACAACCTGTCCATTACATAAATAGAGTACAAGGGAAAGACCAATATTATATTAAAGGGGAGGTAATGCACCTTAGTAAATATAATCCAACAAGATTGTATGGGTTTTCACCTATACTTACTCTTTGGAGTCATATAACTACTTTAATTGCTATGGAGAATTATATTAATACTTCTTATACTAAGGCAAGGGCACCAAGAGGAATACTTGCTGTACAAACTAATAATATGGAATCATTAGTAAAGTATTGGAAAGGTGTAAAAGAGAAGTTAGAAAAAGACCCTCATTACATACCTATTATGGGTATTGAAACTGAAGGTGGTCAAAGAGGTTCAGTAGAATGGATTCAATTTATGAACACATTAAAAGAGATGGATTACATAAATGTTAAAGACGACCTTAGAGATAGAATAGGTGCATTTTACGGTGTTAGTAAGATTTTTCAGGGCGACACATCTACAAGTGGTGGATTAAATAACGAAGGTATGCAAATACTTGTTACTAATAGAACAGTAGAGTTAGCACAAAATGTTTATAATACATATTTATTCCCATTCCTTATGAAACAATTTGGAATATCTGATTGGGACATTACTTTATTACGCTCTGAAGAAGAAGATTTAACAGCAGAAATGAGAAGAAGAGAATTAGAAATTAATATCGCTACACAAATTAAAAATTTAGGATTTGATGTTGATATGGATGACGACGGTAACTTTATCTTTTCAAAGCCCCCACCTAAAAAAGAAGGTGGAGAGCAACCACAGCAAAAAGAAGGTCAATTAAAAACTGACCCGTATGCCGGAACAGATATAGATGCAAGTCAATTAGGTCAAATGCAAGAACAAATGATGTTAGGTAAAGGGCCTGAAGGTGAACAACCTAAAACAAGAAATAAACCTTCTATGAGTGTTGGTCCACCTAAGAGAAATACAGGACTACCTAAAGAAGCAGCAAATAATAATGTTGATAGAAGAACAGAAAGAAGAGTTGGTTAAAATGAATAATGATATAATTAATAGAAAATTAGAAGCAGCAAAAAAGCAAATTGCTGATATGCAAAGAAAAATAAATAGACCAGAAAAGGTAGAAAAGCAAACAGTTAATACTATACCGGCAGGTGTACCTGAACATCCACCAGCCAATAAAGGTTCTAATGAGCAATCTATTCCCGGTTTTATTACAGGCGGTCCTAAAACATCTAAGAAAATGAAGGAAGTATAAGTATGTTAACTAAGTCTTTAATTAACGATTATCTAAACGATTTATTGCTTAAAGCAATTAAATTGCCAAGAAAAGAATATGAAGAAGTTAAAAGACTAATTGCTGAAGCCAAAGAAAATAGACTTAGTAAAATAAAATCAATTACAAATAAAATACAAGAAATGGATGAATGGTTATCTAGTCAAAAAGAAATAGATAAATTTCCCCAAGATAAATTAGAAGAATATAATAAACTAAAAAAGAAATTAAAAACATTCAAAAACATGTCTCCAACAGATATGAAAAATTTCATATTATTATTAAGATACCCTGATAAAGTTAAAGAGTTTGCTCCAATACAAGATAAAATGAAAGATGAAGCAGTATTATTTTCATCTTTAATAGAAGAACCTTCTGAACTTTCTGAAAAGTATAGAAGATTAGGTGACCAATTTTTAGATGAATCAGAAAGACATGAAAGAGATAAAGCAAAAAAATTAAGAGAAGGTTTATCTCAAGATAAAAAAATACAAGATAAAAAAATTATAGCAGCAGGGAAAAAAGATTCTCAAAGAAGAAGTAAAGCAGAGGAAAGAAAAAGGAATTTAATGAGAAATCTAAGAACTAAAATGCCTGAGTCCGAAGTACCTAAAAAGTTAGAAGAATATTTAAGGACTACTACCCCCATTAAACCAAAAGGTATAGAAAGTTATAGTCCTACCCAATTAAAACTAATAGAATTAGTAGGTAATTTAACCACAGGTAAAATTGAAGAAAATATTCTTAGATTAAAAAAGTTTATTGAAGAACAAGATTTATCTAATGATGACAAAATTAAATTAGGAGAAATATTAGAGGCTTTAGAATCTGATGCAGAAAAAGGTAAAACACAATCTTCGTTGAGTAATAGAGCGTCGCCCGAAGCGATGAAAATAAAAGCAGAGGGTATTAAGTTAGCACAAAGAAGTACGGGGTGGAAAAAGGATGGTGGAGTATCATTAAAAAGAACAGATGGTAAAACAGTATCATACACTTCTACTAAAGCAAAACAAATTTTTGAAGGGTTAGAAAAAATAAATTTAAGAAATGAAAAATGGGTTAACCTTTTACCTCTTAAACCTATACATGAATATTGGGTAGAAAAATCAGGATATAAAAAAGGTTCTATTAAATTTTTAGAAGAAGATAATAATGTACAATCTGAATACATATCAAATATAGTTAGTATATTACCACCATATCCTAAACCAACAAATATATTAAAAAGAGTTTATGATACTTTTTGGGAAGATGAAAGAGAAGTAACGCCTTCAGACCCTGAAAATTTTGCATATTGGATAAGAGGAATACAATTAGGTTTATCAGATAAAGATTCAAGTTTAATGGATTCATTTTTAAAATTACAAGAATTTTCTAATAATACTTTACCAAGAATGGTTGATGCAATTAAAAAAGGAATATTTGTTGATTCTAAAGGTGAAGTATCATTTAGACTTGGACCTCAAATATCTAAACTTATGAATAGTCTAGGAACATCTAAACAAAGGAAGGTTATTAGACAAAACATAATTAAAGATATAATAAATATTATAAAAGGTACAGGTATTAGTAGTACATATTCAGGAAGAGATGCAGAAGAATTACAAAGTGTAGAAAATAATATTAAGGATATTTTATCTGAAAAAATTAATGTTGTAAAAGGAAAAGAAGGAAAAACTGTTTTATCTTACTTATTAAAAACTTTTATAGAACTTTATAATGATACTGCAATTATAACAGAAATATTAAGAAACCCCGAAGCATCAAATATCAAAGTAGATTATGTTGAGACAAGTCCAGCCCCTTCAAAAGAAGATGTTGATGATGCTGAAAAAATTCCTTACAACCCTGAAGAAGTAAATATAAACCCAAAAGAAAAAGGCAAAAAGACAAGAAAATGGGTTGATAAAGAAACTAAAAAGTTTAAGCGTATCAAAAATAAAGACGGTTCAAGAAAATTTACAGACGATGAAATATGGCAAAAGGTAGGTTGGAAAAAGGTTACTGAAAATAAAATACGAAGAGATATACTAAATGCACCTATTAAAGAAAGAGTACCTGTTTTAGATGAAGAAGGTAATCCTAAATTAGATGAAGAGGGTGAACCAATTACAGAAAGCGGTACTAAAAATATTCAAGAAAAAGTAACAAGTTATGTTCGTTATCCATCTAAACAGAAAAGGAAAGATGACCCATTAAGAGGATTTAGAAAATCTATAAATAGTACATTTTATGATTTATATTTAGAAAATACAAGTAAAACTTTAGATGTATTATTAGATTCATTAGGTGAATCTGATACTATTATTAAAGAAGATAAAGGTATAATTTTAGATTCTTTAGACAAAACCCAAAAGAAAAAAGTAAAGGCAATTTTAAATATAGCAGACCCCACAGAATACTTTGGGCACGATTTCCTCAAGTTAGATGATTTGGTAAAAGTTTTAAAAAGTTTAGGTGTAGTAAAAGGAGATAAAAAACTTAATAAAAAAATATTAAAGTTAGAAAATCAAAATCTAAGTATAGTTAAATTAGCAACAAGATTAAGGAAAGACTATGAAAAATTGTATAAACAATTAAGAGAAATGATATACCCAAAGGTTAGTGAATAAAATGGATAAAGAATTAACATTATTATTAAAAGAATTAGTAGAGAGAGTAAAGACTTTAGAAACAACTGTATTTAATGCAGACAATGTTTTATTAAAGGCTGGACTTGTAAAAGTAGAAGGAATGAAACCAAAGGTTAGTGTATCAAACTCTATACCTGATGCTGACACAATAGCAAAAATGGATTGGCAAGATATTGACGAATTGGTAGTAAAATTAAGTGGTGAGTAAAATGGATTGGAAACCTGAAACAGATATAACAATGGATTATGCGGTGCATGACCATCAAGATGAAAGAACGACAGCAGTAATTACTCAATTAACAGAATTATTAAATTTAGTAAGTAACCATTTAGGTAGCCCTATTGATTTTACTGATAAACCTGTAACTAAGAAACCTACTTCTAAAAAGGTTCCAATGAAAGGTTCTAACGAAACAGATAAAACAACTTTATCTAATAAAACAATTCCGGGATTAGCAATATCACAAGCAAAACCAAAGGTTACAAAAGCAAATCCTCTTAATAATAAGTCAAGAGATTTTACAGGTTCTACAATATCTAAAGAACATCCTGATGAAGAACCGGATTCTGAACAAGATTTTAAACCTGCTCAACCCGAAGGTGAAGTAGAAGAAAAATTAATGCCTCAAGCGTTAGCAGGTGCAAGTATGTTATACGAAGAAGCAATTGACCAATCAGAAGAAAGAAAGTCTGTAATGAGTGCATTGACAACTTCAGAAGGAAAGCAATTATTAGGTGTATTAACTGAGGCGGCGAATTTACTAAGAAAGTTTTTATCAACTACTAGAGTAAGTAACCAACAAATTATGAAACCTAATGATATGAAACCTGACCCTACTGCAAACATGAGAATGTAAGGTGATTTAATTGCCTTCATATGGTAGTATAGACTATTCAGAGTCTTTAAAAGATTTACACGATAAAGTTAGAATTGCTTATCTAACTGCTAAAGAAAATCCCAAAGTTTATTCTGATGAATGGGAAAAAGCAATAAAATTTATTCAAGAAAAATGGAATAATACAGACCCTATTGCTAACGCCCTTAAAGATAAATTATCAGAATCATTATTATTTAGTGATGAAGTCAAAGATTCTACCGGTGCAAAAGCAAAAAGAGTATATGAAATTATACAAAATTTAAAATTAACTAAACCAACATTATTAAAAATAGAATCAACAGTAGAAATTACTGATATTACTTTTATGGAGGAAGAATCATATGGAAACGACCCTGCTTGGAAACCTAATTTACCAAAAAATATGGTACTTACCTATGAAGAATTAGGTATTGATGGTAACGAAGATGAAAATGAGTTAGATGAAATTCTTTCAACTTACTTATCTGATAAAACTGATTTATTAATATATGGATTTAATTATACAATTGACGGATTAGACCGTAAATTTATTGATAAATACAAAATGTTAAAAGAAGATAAAGAATTAAATGATTTTATTATACCTAACAAACCTATGTACCGTATCTTTGAAATAGATGATATGAAAGAATTAAAAGGTTTTACAGGTGAATGGGTAGTACAAGAAAAGTATGATGGTATGAGAATACAAATACATAAGAATAAAGAAATTAAAATATACTCATTTAATAATAATGATATTACTTCTAAATTTGATAAACAAATTAAAATTATGGGCGACAAAGATTTCCCTGATTGTATTTTAGATGCAGAAGCAGTATTGTATGAAAATGATGAACCTTTACATCGAGCAGATACTATATCATATGTTAATTCTAAAAAAGATGATAATGCGTTTGAAATTAAAATACATGTGTTTGATATTATTAGATTAAAGGGTGAAGAAGTCTATAAAAATAAACTTGAAGAAAGATTAAGATTACTTATGGGTGAGTTTACTAAATTATCAGATACTTATTTACAATTCCCAAGCAAGTCTAATACAAGATTTGCAGACTCTTTAGAAGATATAGAAGAATATGCTAAAGAAATAATGAAGAATCCTACATCTGAAGGTGTTATGATTAAAGATGCCAAGTCATCTTATATTGTAGGAAAAAAGAAAAACCCTAAATGGATTAAATGGAAAAAATTTGTAGATTTAGATTTAATTATTTTAGATGTTAGAAAGAATAAAAACGGTACTTTTAGTTATACTTTAGGTGCTGGTCCTATGGGAGATGAAGAATACAAACCTGTTGTTGAGTATAATAATAGAAAATATCTTTCAGTTGGTAAAGCACTTAATACTAAAATTACTTCCGAGGTAGGTAAAATTATTAGAGTAAAAGTGGATGAAGTTAAAAAAACTAACAAAGGTTTTTCAATTTACAGTGCTAAAGTAATAGAAAAGCCTGAAGTAAGTGAACCTGAAAAAATTATTACTTTAGAATTTTTATCCAAAGATAATAAAAAATCTGCTTCTGATTATAATATAGAAGCCCTTACAAAATCGTATGCGGTAACAGACAATGTACATGGTATAGTAGAATTAAATACAGGTATAGATACAGACGGCTTTGTATTATCAGGATTTTATCAAGATAATTTAATGGCTAAAAATGCTATTATTGATATAGATTTGTGGAAACAAGAATTAGCAGAAATATATAAAAAAGATAGTGGTAAATTAATGACTACTGTTTCTGAAATAGTAGAAAGAGGAAAAATTACTAAAGATAAATTAATAGAAAATTTAAAAAATAAAATACCTAATATTTTGAAAAGAGTATTTTCTAGTTCTAATATAGAAAAAGGTATTATTGGATATATTAAAGAAAGAGGCGATGCCTACGGAATACTTTATGATAAAGATTCTGCATCATTTTACCATGATGGAAAAACAATGGTTAAAGAACCTGAAACTTTAACTAAAATGCAAGATGATACATACGAAATATGGAAAAGAGAAGATGGAGACATAAATTTTATTTACAAATATAAAGACAAAGTTTTATCTTGGAGAATAGAACAGGATAATAATAAAGATATTTATGAATTATTTGGTAAAGCGTCTAAATACTTAGCAGAAGTAGAAAATAAAGTTGACAAAGTTAAAAAATTAGATGAAGGAAAAATAAAAATTGGCTCTCAAAGAGATGGTTATCACGAATATATATTAGAAGGTAATATGTATAAAGGTAAATTTCATGTTAGGGTTGTTCCTATAATGAATGAAGATAAATGGGTAGCATGGACAGGCTATGAAACTAAGCCAACAGATAAAGATAGTGATGAAGGATTGTGGAATATCCAAGAAGATAAATATAAAAATATTACATATTCTAATAAATAGTAGTAATCCTTTATATAGTTCGGGAAACAAAATATATACTAATGCATCCTTTAGAGATTAAGCCTATCCGTTTAGGTAATAACTATACTGATGGTTCTGAATTTGCTATTCTAAAGGGTACAGGTAAAGATTTAATTATTGCTGGCTACGCTTCGGTTGATGTTGTAGATAAGCAAAACGACTTAATAACATTAGAAGCATTAAATGATGCGGCTGATAAGTTTATGAAGGGTGATTATAGAAATGTTATGATTACCCATTCAAATGTACAAGTAGGTGAAGTAGTTGATTCATTTAAAGATTCCAAAGGTAATTTACTTAAAACCGGTGTAGATGATACAGGGTTTTTTGTAGTAATTAAGATGCGTAGCGATATAGAAAAGGCTAAAGAAGTAGCAAGAGATATACGAAGAGGAAAACTTCGTAGTTTCAGTATTGGTGGACAAGCCATGCACAAGCATAATGTCCATGACCCTGATATTGGTACTTACAAAGAAATAGACAAACTAGAATTGCATGAAATTACTATTTGTGAAGAGGGAATAAACCCTGAAGCAAAATTTGAAATAATAAAAGAAGATAAAAAGGTGAATAACATGACCGATGAAATAACAAAAGCGTTAAACGAATTTAATGACCTAGTTTCTCAAATAAAAGATAACATGGTAGTTAAGGAAGAACAAGAAGAATTAGACCTAATGGATGGCGATGAAATGGAAGATGACGGAGATATGGAATCATCTGATTATTCAAAGGCTGACGAAGGCGACGATGATGATGTAGAAGAAATGAATTATGATGGAGAAGCAAAAGCGGCTGATTCAGTAGTTTATGGACACAATGCAACAGGACAGAAAATGGGTGAATCTAACCTAACAGGTAGATATGATGCAGAGTTTAGTCAATTTTTGGCTAGAAAGTCTGAACAAATTTCATCCCTAGACTTGTCAGATGAAAATATTGCTAAGGCATATGCACAATTTAAGGCAGAGCGAGAAGAAGCAAGAGCCTTTGATATTGTAAAGAACCAATTTGAGGCTCGCTATCAATCAGAATTAAATGCAGAAGCAAATGCAATTGCTAAGGAAAACTACGATGCTTCAACAGAAGTTGCAGCATTGAAGAATGAATTTGCAGAATTAAGAAAGTCTCTTGAGGCTAACAATGATGTAATAGCAAAGCAGGTAGAAACAGTAAATACTCCTAACCAACCACTATCAGAAGATGTAATTGCTAAGATGCAAAATCTTCACACATTAAGTTGGGATGAAGTTAACGAATTAGTCCGAGAGGTAAAGGGCTGATTTCCTTTGGGAAATTAAAATAAAAAAGGTGAATATTATGACAGGAATTAATCAAATAAGAACAATTCAAGATTTAGAGCAAGCCACATACGGTAGTATGGGTGGAAACTTGTTAAAGGCATATGGAACAGGTGCAGGGTATGATACGGGTCTACATACAGATTCTTCATCCGGTGCATTTTCTCCTAATGCTCTTTACAATTTAGTATATGGACAGAAAGTTTGGTCTATGCTAAACCGAGAAATTAATGCATTTGCTATGCTACCTAAGAAGCCTTGGTCTTCTTCTGGTTGGAGAGTACTTGTTGAAAGAGCAATTGGTGGTAGAACAGATACACTAAATATCGCATCAGCCACTAACTCTCAAGCATTAACAGAAGGTCTAATTGGTGGTGTTGCTGAAAACGCTGCATTTACTACTGCTGCTTCAGGAGCATTTTCTCCTATTGCACCTGTATATGAAACACTATATGTTTCTCCTAAGACTATTGCACACCAATTCGAAATTTCTGAATTGGCTGCTGCTATGGCAAAGATTGATGATGGAATAGGCGACTTAATGGCTGCTTATAGAGAAGAAGTAGGTGTAACTCACGCAGAAATGATGAACCACATGCTACTAACCCCTCTTGAAAGTTTGTCTGCTTCTTCTAACACTATGGTTACAGGTGTTGAAAACAACATTACTTCATTGTATAAGATTGTTTCATCTAAGGCTGAATTAGTTGATGCTGACGGTGGAAACCTTTTCGCAGGTGCTTATGACAATGCTGGATATGATAAGTTGACAACCCTTTATGGAAAGGATAGAGCAACAGCCGCTAATTCTTGGCTTGATGCATATATTGACTTCGGTAGTTATGCAGGTGCAAGAAGACCACTAACTCTAAACATGCTAAATACTGCACTAAGAGAGTTACAAATTAGAGGTGGCTCT
>TARA_R110002012_G_scaffold36218_5_pt1 | contig 26409 bp, 28 predicted proteins | sample TARA_R110002012 | Tara Oceans TARA_R110002012 (sample SAMEA4396515) | marine metagenome | biome: Westerlies Biome; feature: [DCM] deep chlorophyll maximum layer (ENVO:01000326); material: water (ENVO:00002006), including particulate matter (ENVO:01000060) such as... | depth 40 m | reverse complement strand
CCCTGCGGGCCGCGCCGTCGCGCCTGATTTCAAGACAGACGACCCATGGCCCCTGCACCCGATACCGTTCTTCATTCCGAGGTCCCGTCGCCGCTCGACGTGACGGATACCCATGCCTCGACCGAAGCCTCGCACGGGGCTGAAGGCGGTGGCCTGCCCCAGTTCGAGTTCCAGCACTGGTTCGGCCAGATCGTCTGGCTGGTCGTCCTGTTTATCACCCTCTATCTGCTGATCTCGAAGATCTTCGCCCCGCGTCTGCGCGGCGTCATCGACCAGCGCGCCTCAACCATCGCCACGGCGGTGGAAACAGCCCGCAAGGTCCAGACCGAGGCCGCCGGTCAGGCCGAAGTCGCCAAGGCCGAACTGGCCCAGGCTCGCGCCGACTCGCGCGCCACGGCTGCCGCTGCCAAGACCCGCGTCACCGAGGAGGCCAATCGTCGCGGTGCCGCCGAGGAAGCCAAGGTCAATGCCCGCATCGCCAAGGCTGAGACCGCCATCGGCAAGACCCGCGACGCCGCCATGACCAATGTCACCGCCATCGCGACCGATACCGCCGCCGCCATGGTCAAACGCCTGACCGGCACCACGGCCAGCGCCGCCGAGGTCGCGGCGGCCGTCAAGGGAGCCGCCTGATATGAATATCTTCCTCGACTGGGCTGAATTCTGGAACGTCCAGAACCCCGAACTATGGGTCGGGCTCGGTCTGATCCTGTTCTTCGGCATTCTCGTCCTCGCCGGGGTGCCCAAGCTGATCGCCAGGCATCTGGACGCGACCGCCGCCAGGATCCAGGGCGAACTCGATGAGGCCACCCGCCTGCGCACCGAGGCCGAGGCCCTGTTGAAGCAGATCCGGGCCGAAAAGGCCGAGGCTGAGGTACAGGCCGCTGAAATGCTGGCCGCCGCCGAGGCCGACGCCCGCATCATGGAGGCCGAGGCCAAGATCGCGTTGGAGGAAACTCTCGTGCGGCGCCAGGCCCTGGCCGAACAGCGCATCGCCCAGGCCGAGCTCCAGGCCACCGCCGAGGTCAAGGCCGCTGCTGCCGATCTGGCCGCCCGGACCGCCGAACATATTCTCGCCGCCCGTCTGGCCGGTCAGAAGACCGATCCGCTGGTCGAGGCGGCCATCAGCCAGATCGGCACACGCCTGAACTAGCCCGCGTCGCCCGACGGCGATACGCGATGAACCGAAGACAGGCCCCGCCGGACGACCGGCGGGGCCTGTTGTGTTTCAGTGCGCTGTCGCGCCGTCGATATGGGTGGCGGCCCGCTTGTCGCGCGCCACCAGCCCGGCATAGACCTTGCCCAGAACCACGCCGAACACGGCATTGGTCACCAGCATCCAGCCGACCACGCCGAAACCGGCCGCGCCGGTAAAGGTCCGTGGATCGCCCAGCATGATGATGCCCAGCATCAGCAACACCCAAGCCCCGACCGCAAACACGATACCCTTTGTCTCTGCCGTGCTGGTCGGCAATTTCGGACACAGGATCCCGAACAACGGGCCCAGGATGAAGACTCCCATCACCACGTGGACAGCCCAGCCGACCGCCAGGTTCCCGTCCATGCCGATGAGATGAGCGATCACCCCCGGAAAGGGGTCAAACCATTTGAGGAAGACGACGTTGACGAGCTCCATCGCCGATACGACCGCCGTTGCCGCCAGTCCGGCGACGATACCTTTTTGTACGCGTGACATCATGATGGCCAGCGCCTCCCAACGCCTGTTTCGCTGATTTCCGCAAGGAGGAGCATACGCCTGTCAGACAGAACGCCGTTCACATTCCCGTGCTTGTCGCGAAAGAGCGTCTAGCGCGTCATCCGGCGGGTTTTTCGGCGGGCGAATTTGCGCAGTCGTGACAGGATCCGGCCGGGGCGTTTCAGAATCGCTTTCTCAACCCGCAACGCCTGCTGCCAGAAGACCGGGGCGAATTCCGGGTTCTTGCGCAGCAGTCGGCGAAACGGATAGACGAATTTCGGCCGCTTGCGCTGGGCCCGGATGAACTGGCGCTTGGCCCAGAACGAATTCTTCAACACCAGAGCCAGCCCCAGCAGCGACACCGGAACACCCATCGGCCCAGGCAGCGGGGCCAGCAGCACGCCCGCCAGAATCAGCCCCGACCCGGCCGTCATCAACCCCCAGCGCTTGACCCGGTCAAGCAGCGGCGCGTTCCGGCGAGGGCGGACATAGGGAATGGAAATGGGCAAGACGAGGGTCACGATGGGGTCGGTCTCAGGCGGGTTACTGGCAACGCCCCGGATCGATCCGGGTTCATCATGACCGACGACGATTCGTCGACCGTGATGAGCATGCCACAACGATGTTTACAGACTGTTCCAAGGCCGAACCGTGGCGGGCCGATGAACCTTCTGTAAGTTGCCTTCTCGATCCGGGTACCGTGACCGATCCATCACACTACCGACAAGCGGGTTATGCCGCCGCGATGTTCGACCCCTCCGGTGCGGTCCAGCGCAGCCGCGGCGAGCGCGCCGCGCGGGTCTCGTCCAGCCGTTTCAATGGCGCATGGAACGGAGCCCCCTTGAAGCGGTCAACGTCCCCAGCCTTGGCCGCCTCGGCCAGGGCCCGCATGGCGTGGATGAAACGGTCCAGTTCCTGCTTCGACTCGGTCTCGGTCGGTTCGATCAGCATGGCCCCATGGACGACCAGCGGGAAATACATGGTCATCGGGTGGAAGCCCTCGTCGATCATCGCCTTGGCAAAGTCCAGGGTGGTGACTTCGGTCCCCTTGAGCCAGCTGTCGTCGAACAGGGCCTCGTGCATGCAGGGGCCGTCCGGGAAGGCGGCGCTCATCACGTCCGACAGGCGTGCCTTGATGTAGTTGGCGTTCAGCACCGCGTCCTCGGCGACCTGACGCAGGCCATCCGAACCGTGGCTCATCATATAGCTAAGGGCCCGAGTATACATGCCCATCTGGCCCTGGAAGGCGCACAGGCGACCGAAGGCCTGTTCGGCCTCGTCTTCCTCGCGCTCGATCAGGCGATAGCCTTCGGCGTCATGCACGACCCACGGGGCCGGAGCGAAGGGGGCGAGGGCCGCCGACAGCACCACCGGACCGGCACCGGGCCCGCCGCCACCGTGCGGCGTCGAGAAGGTCTTGTGCAGATTGATATGCATCGCATCGACGCCGAGGTCGCCCGGACGCACCCGCCCGACGATGGCGTTGAAATTGGCCCCGTCGCAGTAAAAATAGGCCCCGGCCTCATGCGTCAGGCGCGCGATCTCGATGATGTCGCGCTCGAACAGGCCGCAGGTGTTGGGGTTGGTCACCATGATGGCGGCGACGTCCGGTCCCAGCTTGGCGGCCAGATCCGCCACATCGACGCGGCCATCCTCAGTCTGGGCGACCTCGACCACCGTATAGCCGACGAAGGCAGCTGTGGCCGGATTGGTGCCATGGGCCGAGGTCGGCACCAGTACCTTGTTGCGCGGATGCGCGGAGGTCAGCCCCTGCCCGGCGGCCCGGTGGGCGGCACGGATAGCCATCAGACCGCATAGTTCGCCGTGGGCCCCCGCCTTGGGCGACATGGCCACAGCCGGCATGCCGGTCAGGGTCTTCAGCCAGTGGGCCAGCTGATCCATCAGTTCCAGCGCCCCCTGCACGGTCGAAACCGGCTGCAGCGGATGGATGTCGGCGAAGCCCGGCATCCGCGCCACCTTCTCGTTCAGGCGCGGATTGTGCTTCATCGTGCACGACCCCAGCGGATAGATGGCCAGGTCGATGGCATGGTTCTTCTGCGACAGGCGCACATAGTGGCGCATGGCCTCAGGCTCGCTCAGGCCCGGCAGGCCGATCGGGTCCTTGCGCACCAGATCGCCCAGGTCAGATCCGTTCGTCTTCGGCTCCGGCAGGTCGACCCCGGTCTTGCCCCAGCCATCGCTCTCAAAGATCAGGTGCTCGTTCTGCAGCAGGCCGCGCCCGCCGGTCAGGGTCGCCGGCTTGCTCTCGACGGTGTTCGGCGTGGTCGGGCGGCCGGCGGTGTTCATGGTGCTCATGATCGGATCCCTCAGGCGGCCAGAACGCGCGTCAGCGCGTCGGCGAGGCTCTTGATGTCGGCGGCGGTGGTGGTCTCGGTGGCGGCGACCAACAGCACGTCGTCCAGCCCCGCCTCCGGGGCCAGTCGGCTGTAGGGTACGCCGGCCAGCACGCCCTGCCCGGCCAGGGTCTCGACCACGACGGCGGCGGGCTTGGGCAGTTTCACCGCAAACTCGTTGAAGAAGCGGCCGGTCAGCACCTCGACGCCCGGGATAGCAGCCAGGGCATCCCGCGTAGCCACGGCCGCCTCATGGTTCAACAGGGCCAAGCGGCGCAGGCCGGTCTCGCCCAACAGGGTCATGTGAATGCTGAAGGCCAGACAGCACAGGCCGGAATTGGTACAGATATTCGACGTCGCCTTGTCACGGCGGATATGCTGTTCGCGCGTCGACAGGGTCAGGACGAAGCCGCGTTCGCCGTCGGCGTCAACGGTCTCGCCGGTCAGGCGGCCTGGCATCTGGCGGATCAGTTTTTCACGGCAGGCGAACAGGCCGATATAGGGTCCGCCGTAGTTCAGGGCATTGCCGATCGACTGGCCCTCGGCGGCGACGATGTCAGCCCCCATCTCGCCCGGCGACTTCAGCAGTCCCATCGACACGGCCTCGGTCACCACCACGATCAGCAGGGCACCGGCCGCATGAGCGGCTTCCGCGATCTTGGTCACATCGGTGGCCGTGCCGAACACGTTCGGCGTCTGGACCACGACACAGGCGGTATCCGGCCCGATCTGGTCGATCACGGCGGCTTCAGCGTCGACCGCGGCAGCCAGCACCTGGGTCTCGACACCGACGGCGTGAACCACGGTCTCGGTCGCCTGAACGTAGTGGGGATGCACCCCGCCCGAGATCACCGCCTTGTTGCGGCGCGTCACGCGGGTGGCCATCAGCACGCCCTCGGCCATGGCCGTCGAGCCGTCATAGAGCGAGGCATTGGCCACCTCCATTCCGGTCAGATTGGCGACCTGGGTCTGGAACTCATACAGATACTGCAGCGTCCCCTGGGCGATCTCGGGCTGGTAGGGCGTGTAGCTGGTCAGAAACTCCGAGCGTTGGATCACATGGTCGACTGTGGCCGGCACATGGTGACGATAGGCCCCGGCCCCGCAGAAGAAGGGCACCGACCCCGCCGCGACGTTCTTGCCCGCCAGCGCCGACAAGGCCCGCTCGACCTCCATCTCGCCGGCCACACGCGGCAGGTCGACAAAGCCTTCGCGACGCGCCGACTCGGGCACGTCGACGAACAGATCATCAATGGATTTGGCACCGATCGCGGCGAGCATCGCCGTCCGGTCGTCGGGCGTGAGGGGGAGGTAGCGCATTCTATTTTCCGGTCTGGAGAGTGCGGACGCCAACAAAGACGACCCATACGAAAGCGATCGCGAACACGGCGTAGAAGGCGAAAATCGCCCAAAGCCCTGGCGAGCCGCCGGCGAAGACCGACCGCCCGAGGGCGAGGGCTCCAACGACGAAAAGCATTATGTTGGCGAGACCCAGCGGGCGTCCGTAGATTCCGCCGAATGTCCCGTGGCGCGAAAACCAGTTGAGCAGGCCGACTCCGAGCAAGGCTCCGGACAGCAGCTGGAGCGGCAACACGTCCGCTGTCTGCACGCCGACCGCAGCGACGGCCTCACCGGGAAGGAAATTGAGCGACAGGCCCAAGACGATGAGAAAAATCGCACTGGCGGTCAGCAAGGCCTTGCTCATGACAGGTTCCCTCCCCGGATGCCGGTCGTCAAAGCGTGCCCAGATATTGGTCATAGGCAGCGCGATCCATCAGGGCGTCCAGCTGCGAAGCGTCCGAGATCCGGATCTTTGCGAACCAGCCCTCACCCTCGGGATCGGCATTGACGGTTTCGGGGGCCGAGGCCAGCACGGCATTGCCCTCGACAACCTCGCCCGAGACGGGGGCATAGACGTCCGAGGCCGCCTTGACGCTCTCGACCACGGCGAAGCCGTCACCCTGGGCGACGGTCTTGCCGGCCTCAGGGGTTTCGACGAACACCACATCGCCCAGGGCCTCGGCCGCGTGCTTGCTGATGCCGACCGTGGCGACGTCGCCATCGAGGCGAACCCACTCGTGATCCTTGGTGAAGCGCATGGTGATGGTCCTAGACTTTGGGTTTGCGATAATAGCGTTGGGCGACGAAGGGCATGGCCACGACCTCGGCGGCGGCGGGCTTGCCACGCACGATGACCTGCAGGTCGGTGCCCAGTTCGGCGAAGATCGGGGGCACGTAGCCCATGGCAATGTTGCGTCCCAGGGTCGGCGACGGCCCGCCCGAGGTGACGGTGCCGATGACCGTGCCGTCCATGTCGGCGATCTCGGCACCCTCGCGGGCCGGAGCCCCCTCCTTGACGCTCAGGCCGACGCGCACTCGCGACGGGCCCCCGGCCAGTTCCTTGAGGATACGATCGGCCCCGTTGAAGTCGGCGCGCTCCTTGCGTGACTTGGACAGGGCGAAGGTCAGCGCCCCCTCGACCGGGCTGGTGGAGGCGTCGATGTCGTGACCGTGCAGCGGCAGGCCGGCTTCCAGCCGCAGGGAGTCCCGCGCACCCAGACCGATCGGCTTGACCCGCGCATCCTCAAGGATGGTGGTCCAGATTCGCGCGGCGTCGGCACTCGGCACCGAAATCTCAAAACCGTCCTCGCCGGTATAACCCGAGCGGGAGATGTAGCAATCGACCCCGAACAGCATCAGCCGGGCACAGTCCATGAAGCCGAACTCGGCCAGCACAGGCTCATGCTTCAACATGACCTCGGCCGCCTCAGGCCCCTGAATGGCGATCAGGGCCCGGTCTTCCAGCACCGTCAGGGTCGCATCGCCCGACAGGTTGGCTTTCATGAAGGCGAAGTCGGCGTCCTTGTTACCGGCGTTGACCACGACATAGAGACCGTCGTGGTCGGGGCGTCCGGCCATCAGGTCATCCATGATGCCGCCCTCGGCATTCAGCAGCAGCGAATATTTCTGCCGGCCGGCCTTCAGGATCGCATAGTCGCCGGGCACGAAGCGTTCAAACTGGGCGGTCGCATCCGCGCCGGTGATCTTGCACTGACCCATGTGCGAGACGTCGAACAGACCGGCGTGTTCACGGGTCCAGCGGTGCTCAGCCAGCACGCCCTCATACTGGACAGGCATATCATAGCCGCCGAAACCGACCATGCGCGCCCCCAGGGCCCGGTGCGCAGCGTTCAGAGCGGTGGTCTTGAGGGTCTGGTCGGTCATTTCGGTCTTTCAGAGTCGCGTGTTGAAGCGGAAAGCTCCGCCGTCCTCGCGCCCCCGCTGTCCTGAAGCCTGAGAGATTCCGGCACCGGCAGGGGCGTCTGCCCCGTTCGTCACCTTGCTCCGTCGGCGCGCCCCGGGAACGAATTCCTGGGCGACTTTCCAGCGTCCGAATGTCCTCGCGGTCCGTTTGCCTGAGCGTTTCCGGGGCGGTTGCGCCTTCGGCCCCGACGATCCCGAAGGGCCGCCGATCTCTCCCGCGAGAGCGCCGGACCCTGTGCCCGACTCCTCGCGCAAGTCAAGCTGCGCGGGGCTCGGAAGTGCTCTGCGATGGATTTTCGTACCTTAGCCCGCTGACCGAATCTGGCGAGGCGGGATCAATCCCGCGGTCGCCTGGCGGCATTGACCCGGGCCCGGTCCCATACCCCCGGCAGGGCCGCGTCGGGCACGTGAAAGGTGGCGTAGGTGTAGCCGGTGCCGGAGTAGAAATGAACGATGAACGGCCCCTGGTAGTTGAGCCAGTCGCCATAGCCCCGGATCCGGTACGGCAGATTTTCCGGAATGTCCGCCTGCGCCGGCAGGACGATCGAACTGGTCAGGGCCATCGGGGGACCGATGGCCTGAACGTCGACCATGCCGTCCCGCCAGCAATGTCGCCCCTGCTCGCGACGGCGGGACTCGCCGCGGCACGGGTCGATGGAGATTCGGGCGCGGTTCCCGTCCGGGGAGGGCTGATTTGGGAACTCCGACCGGTCGCGGCTGCAGCCTCCCGCGCCGGCATCGGCCTCGATCACAGCGTCGAGAAAGACCGGCTCGCCGTCATGGTTTTCGGCGAATTCGAGCAAGGCCAGAACACCCTCGACCTCGACCGCGGTTCTTTCCGCGCTGTCGTCGAAACAATGGAGCCGGAAGCTCGCCGCCGGCAGGGGCTCCTGCGCCCGCGCGGGCTGCGGCAGCCCTGGCAGGCCGATCGTCAATGCGGCCAGACCGGCCACGAATTGCTGTCTCATCCTGCCCTCCAGCGGCATCGTACCCTCGACTAGATCACCGGTCGCGCCACGTGACGACCTGTGAAAACTCACATCTAGTCCGCGTCGGGGTTTGGGAGGACCCTGAACCCATGTCAGGCTCAGATCAGATCAAACCGGATGGCCTTCGCGGTCGCCTCGGCCAGGGTCCTGGCCTTCAGCTTGCGGCGCGCATTGACCGAATGCATGTCGACCGTGCGTTTCGAAATCCCCATCCGGTGGGCGATGCGGTCCGGTCTCAATCCTTCGGCGAACCGCGCCAGCACATCGGCCTCGCGGCTGGTCAGGTCCTCGTCGATCCCGGCCTGACGACGCGCCAAGGCGGGCCGCAGATAGGGGAACATGGCGAAGGAGGCGATCAGCAGTTCGTTGCGACGGGCGTTGACCCGCTCCAGCACCGCCTCCCGCCCCCGTCGCTGACATCCGAAGGTGGCGGCGAACCAGTTCTGGTCACCGCCGACCACGCCCTGCCCCATAAAAGACAGGGCGTCGCCCAGACCGGCGTCGGCCACGCCCCGCAACACCTGCCCGGTCCGGGCGCTGACCTCGGGTTGATCCGCCGTGGCCTGGCCCCACGTCGTAGTCAGCAACGGGCGATCAGGGCCCAGATCCGCCATCTGGTGCACGACATAGTCATGACTGACATGGTCGAGGGCGTAATACTCCTCCATCCACGCCTCCGGCAGCGAGGTCTGGATTTCGACCGCCTGGTCGCCGTCGAGATCGCCAGTGGCCATCCCCAGCACGAAATGGTCCAGGCCGCACGACCGGACGAAGTCGGCATAGGCAGCCAGAACCGCACCGTCCCGGCTTCGCGCAGCCGTCATGGCTCCCAGCAGACGCTCCAGTTCAGGCGTCATTCCGCTATCCCCTGCCGCAAATCTGCGGCTCATGATGCAGCCCCGGTTCCAACCTAATGGCCGGAATCAATCCTTGGCAACCTTTTGGCCGACTTTTAAATCACACGGTTATGCTGACGGCCAGCTTGACGATGCTGGTATTCGGCCTGTGCGTCGCGCCCCCCGTCCGGGCCCAGACCCTCGGGTCAGGCGACTATGAAATCTGCTCGGTCGACGACCGGAGCGGCCGGTTCCGCGGCTATGACCAGGTCTGTCTCGAGTCGCGCCGCGCTGAACTCCGTCACCTCCAGCGGCATGCCCGGCGTGACCGCGGCGACGACCTGTCCAACTACTACGGGCCCTATTATTGTCCCGCCACTGCCAATCAGGGCCGGGGCTGGAGCGTCGGCGGATTCAACAGCTATGGTCCCACCACACCGGGCAGCGGCTATGCGACGATGGACTGGCCGGTCAACGGCCGCCTCTGCGTGCCCCGGCCGGTCGGCTATCTCAGCAATGGTTATTACTGACGAGTTACGGAAACCGCCGTTCTTTGCGCGTATTGCCCGCCTGTCCTACGATCCCGAAACCACAGAAGGAGCCGTCATCATGGACACCGCGTCCGCCCGGTGCCGCCATGCCTGCCGTCTGGGCCTGATCGCCATTGCCGCCGTCCTCGCGAACGCCGGCACACCCTTGGCTCGGGAGGCACCCGCTCCAGGTAAGCCGGACGCGATTGCAGACAGCCAACAGTCCGACCCCGGCGGGGCCGCCGCTGTCGCGAGAATCCGCAGCCTGTACGAGACTGACGCGACGATCGACGAGGCCGATCCGGCCAGCGTCAATGCCTGGTTCGACTCCGATCTGGCCGCCGAAATCATCCGCTTGCACAATGCCTCGGGCAGCTATGGTGTCGGTTTTGACTATCTGGTCGACGGTCAGGACTCGGAGCTGTCCGCGATCACCTATGCCTTCCACGACGCCGGAACCGATGGTCGTCCCGCCGTGCGAGTGCGCTTCACCAATTTCGGCGAACCGATCGATCTGGAGTTTGTGCTCGACGACGGCGGGCGCATCGCCAACATCCACTCGCGCGCGCCTGACGGCACCGAAAAGTGGAACCTGCACAATACCGTCGCCGAAGCCCTGCGCGACCCGGGACCGTGACCCGGCTCGCCCTCTTCGTCCTGATCCTCAGCCTCGCGGCCTGCGACCGGCGGTCGGGACCCGACTTCACCCCGGTGGAGCCGCCGACGCCGTCCGGTGACGTTGTCCACGTCCGGCCGTACGGCGATGCCGAGCGGGTTGAGCTGATGGTCGGCCAGACCCTGGCGGTGGAGATGCAGTCCCATTTCGAATGGCGCGAGGCCGTCGCCCCGACCCTGCTTCACCGCGACGACATCCTGTGGGGCCCGGCCGACCGGGCCGGGCAGGACCCGGGAAACACCGGCAACACCAGCTGGCAGGTGTTCGTCTATCGGGCCGTTGAGCCCGGCGAGGAAAGCCTGACCCTGGTCGAGGCCCGGCCGTGGGAGCCCGATCACATCATCGATCGCCATGTCCTGACGGTGCAGATCCAGGCCGATGCCGGGTCCCCCGGCAGATAACAGGTGTGTTCAGGGTGGGTTCACGCGCGGGGGCCCAGGTTGGTGGCAGGTCAAAAGGAGTATCGACCATGAAGTACCGCCATTTTCTCGCCGCCGCCGCTGCCGTCGCCCTGACGATCCCGGCGACCACGGCCGCCGCTCAAAGCTGGCCGGAAATTCTCGGTGCCGTGGTTCAGGCGCAGACGAACAACGGTTACAACAACGGCTATAACCAATACGGCGACTATCGCGACAATCAGTACGGTGACTATCGGAACGCCTATGGCCGCGTTTCACAGCGCCAGGCCATCCAGATCGCCCAGCGTCAGGGTGTTCGGGTCCAGTCGGTGAACCAGCGCGGCAACCATTATGACCTGGTCGGTCGTGACAACTACGGCCAGCGCGTGAGCCTGAGGGTCGACGCCCGCACCGGGCAGATCTCCCGCTTCGACCGCCAGCAGGACCGTCGCAACAACGGCCGGTGGAACCGCGATGACCAGAACCACCGCGAACACGATCGCCGCGACCATCGTCGCGACCATCAGCGCGACCACGACGACGACGATTGAACCTGACTGATTTCTGAACGATCAAACCGCCGCGGGGCCCAGGCTCTGCGGCGGTTTCTACGTCAGCCGGCGGCGTAGGCCTCGACCTCGGCGAGATGCACGGCCTTTTCGGCCTCGCTCAGGAAGGCCCCCTCGAAACTGTTACGGGCCATGGCCGTCAGCTGCTCGCGGGACAGGCCGACGGCTTCGGCCAGACGACGATAGTTGTCGTTCACATAGCCGCCGAAATAGGCCGGATCGTCCGAGTTCAACGTCACATGCAGGCCCTGACGCAGCATCTCCGGCACCGGATGATCCTTCAGGTCCTTGACCACGCACAGTTTCAGGTTCGACAGCGGACAGACAGTCAGCGTCATCTGGCTGGCCTTCAGCCGCGCCACCAGACCCGCGTCCTCCAGCGAGCGATTGCCGTGATCCAGCCGGTCGATGTGCAGCAGGTCCAGCGCCTCACCCACATAGGCCGGCGGCCCCTCCTCACCGGCATGGGCGACCCGCTTCAGGCCCAGGGCCCCGGCGGCATCGAATACACGCTGGAATTTCGACGGCGGATGCCCGACCTCCGACGAGTCCAGCCCAACCCCGGCAATTCGATCCAGCCACGGCTCGGCCGCCTTCAGGGTGGCAAAGGCGGCGTCCTCGTCCAGATGGCGCAGAAAGCACAGGATCAGTTTCGAGGTAACGCCCAGCTCACTCTCCGCCCGGCGCATCCCGTCCAGCAGGCCCTCGATCACCGTTTCCATGGCCACGCCGCGGTCGGTGTGGGTCTGGGGGTCGAAGAATATCTCGGCATGACGAACGTTGTCCGCCGCCGCGCGCTGGAAATAGGCGAAGGCCAGGTCCTCAAAATCCTTGCGATGAAGCAGCACCGCCGCCCCTGCGTAATAGATGTCGAGGAAGTCCTGCAGGTTGGAGAAGTCATAGGCGGCCCGCACCGCCTCGACGCTGTCATACGGAATCGCCACCCCGTTGCGCCGCGCCAGTTCGAACATCAGTTCGGGCTCGAGGCTGCCCTCGATATGCAGGTGCAGTTCAGCCTTGGGCAGGCCGGCGATATAGGCGTCGAGGGACATGGAAGACTCCGTAAGCGAGCCGCCAGTCTAACCTACATCCGCTCGGGCGTGTCGATTCCCAGCAGGCCCAGTGTCAGTTCCAGCTGGTCCAGCGCTGCCTGTGACAGGGCGATACGCGAGCCCCGGCTGTCCGCGTCCGGCGCCACCAGCACGGGGCAGGCCGCGTAGAATTTCGAGAAGGCCTGGGCCAGGCGATAGGCATGCTCGGCCAGCAGATGCGGCGCGCGCTTGTCATAGGCGTCGCTGACAGCCTGGTCGAAGGCGTCCAGCGTCAGGGCCAGGTCGCGCTCGGCCGGCTCGGCCACGACGATGGTCGCCGGAGTCGCCCCCTGTTCGGCGGCCTTGCGCAGCAGGGATTTGATCCGCACCGCCTGGTACAGCAGGTACGGCCCCGTCTTGCCCTCGAAGCTCATGAAGCGGTCGAGGTCGAAGACGTAGCTGGTGGTGCGGCTGTTCGACAGATCGGCGAATTTCAGCGCCGCGATCGCCACCTTGTGAGCGATGGCCTCGAACTCTTCGGGCGGCAGATCGGCCCCGAGACCGGACTCCTGCAACCGCGCCCGGGCCTTGTCCGTGGCCATGGTGATGAGGTCGTGCAGCTTCAGCACCCCGCCGGCGCGGGTCTTAAACGGCTTGCCGTCCGGCCCGTTCATGGTGCCGAAGCCCAGATGCTCCAGCGATCCGGGGGTGGCGTATCCGGCCAGGATGGCAGCGCGGAACACCTGTTCGAAATGCTCGGCCTGCCGTTCGTCGACGACATAGAGGATCAGCTCGGGATCGATGGCTTTGCGTCGATCGACGATCGTCGCCAGGTCCGTGGTCCCGTACATGGCCGAGCCGTCACGCGAGATGACCAGCAGCGGCGGCGGGCTCGGGGCCTCCATCACACTGCCGTCGGGCAGCTTGCGTTTGCGGGTCTCGCCGGGCCGGGCGACGTGCACCACCCGGGCCCCGTCATCCTCGACCAGCAGGCCCTTGGTCTCCAGGTCGGCGATCATCCCCGCCATCACCGGATCGGCGTCGCTCTCGCCATTCCACAGGTCGAAGGTCACACCGAGGGCCCCGAACTCACGCTCCAGCGCGGTGCGGCTGACGGCGACGAAATGGGCCCACAGGGCACGGTAGCCAGGGCGGCCCGCCTGCAGCTCGGCCGTCGCCTTGCGCGCGCGGTCGCGGAATTCGATATCGTCCTTGGCCCGGGTCGCGGCGGCCGGATACAGCCGCTCCAGATCCTCCAGCGTCACCGGTGCCTCGCCCGGGAACGGCCCGTCGCCTTCGGTCATGAAGCCTGCCGCACCGCCCTCATCACCGACGGCCACGATCAGCAGCCCCATCTGGAAGCCCCAGTCGCCGAAATGGGCGTCGCCCCAGACGGTGTCGCCGCGGAATCGGAACAACCGCTTCAGGCTCTCGCCGATGATCGAACTGCGCAGATGGCCGACGTGCATCGGCTTGGCCACATTGGGCCCGGCGTAGTCGATGATCACCCGGCGCGGCGTCGCCACAGCATCGGCTCCGGCCCGCTCACCGTCGGCGGCCACCGTGGCGGCCCGTTCGGCCAGGGCGGCACCGGTCAGTTTGAAATTGATGAAGCCCGGTCCCGCTACCTCGACCAGCGCCAGCCGCGGATCGGCCTGCAGCCGCTCGGCCACCCGGCCGGCCAGCTCACGCGGATTGGCCTTCAGGGCCTTGGCCGCGGCCAGGGCCCCGTTGGACTGAAAATCGGCCAGGTCGGGTCGGTCCGAGGTGGTGACCCGCGCCAGCGACGCGTCCACGCCTTCGGCGGCGAAGGCGGCCCCGACCGCTTCGCCCAGGGACGATTTCAGATCGGTCATTGTTCGTCGGTAGCCGCGGCTTCGGTCTGGCCCGCATTGATGCGGAAACGGCTGCCCGAACGGTTGAAGGCGGCCATTTCCGGGGTCACGTCGAATCCGACCAGAACCTCGAAATTGTCCCCGCTGGTGGTCGCGGCCGCGCGCGGGATGACGATGGTGCGTTCCACGGTCTCCGAGGCCGTCTCGGCCCCGTTGAAGCGCACCGGCAGGTCGAAATATTCCTTGGCCAGGATCGCCCGGTTCCGTTCGGTCACGGCGATCCAGTAACGATAGGTACGGGCGTCAGCGGTCGCCTGCGGACCCCGACCCAGATGGAACAACACGTTCACCTGAACCTCGATCGGGTCATCATCGCGATAGGCGCAGTTGGAGGCGAGGCCCTCGATCTCGCCGGTGAAGCCGACGTTGGCCGTGGTCGCACGGTTGTCGACCAGTTCCACATACCGGGCCGCATCGTAGAGAATTTTCACATAGGGACAGGGTCCGGCATTGGCGCGACGCGCCAGCGGCGCGATTCGCGGGCCACGGCTCGGTGCGGCTGTTTCTTCCTGGCCAGGCTGCTGGCGACCACCGGTCTGACCCGGCCTCTGACCGGGAATTTGCGCCATGGCGGCAGCGGGAATCAGGGTCGCCGTCAGGGTGGCGGCGACGAGGGCGGGGAGGACGCAACGCATCAAGTTCAAATCCAGCAACCGAGGAGACCGCGCAAACGACCGGCGCGATCGGTACGCTGGTGTCTGATAGCGGCTAAAGCGAGGCGCGGCAAACGTGTCTGCGGCTAACGACAGTAGCGGCGGCTCCGGTGAACCACTAGGTTGCGGCCATGACGATCTCCACGCCCGTCCCCGACCGCGAACCGCGTCCCATGACCATTCGTCTGGCCACGCCGCGAGGCTTCTGCGCCGGGGTCGACCGCGCTATCCAGATCGTCGAACGCGCCCTCGAGAAATATGGGGCCCCGGTCTATGTCCGTCACGAGATCGTCCATAACCGCCATGTGGTCGAACGGCTCAAGGCGCTCGGGGCAGTGTTCGTGCGCGAACTCGACGAATGTCCCGATGACCGACCCGTGGTCTTTTCGGCCCATGGCGTGCCCAAATCGGTGCCCGAAGGAGCCCGGGCCCGCGATCTGTTCTTCCTCGACGCCACCTGCCCCCTGGTTTCCAAGGTCCACGTCGAGGCCGAGCGCCACCATGCCGCCGGCCGTCATATCATCCTGATCGGCCACACCGGCCATCCCGAGGTGGTCGGCACCATGGGCCAGCTGCCGCCCGGGGCCATCAGTCTGGTCGAAACCGTCGAGGACGCCGAGACCTTCCAGCGCCCCGGCGACGCTCCGCTGGCCTATGCCACCCAAACCACTCTGTCCGTCGACGACACGGCGGAAATCCTCAGTGCACTCAAGCGGCGCTTTCCCGAACTGCCAGACCCGCACAAGGAAGACATCTGTTACGCCACCACCAACCGTCAGGAGGCCGTCAAACGGCTGGGCGAGGGGTGCGATCTGGTACTGGTCGTCGGCTCAAAGAACTCGTCAAATTCGGCCCGGCTGGTCGAAGTGGCGATCCGGGCCGGAGCCCGCGATGCTCGTCTGGTCGACGACGCCGGCCATGTCGACTGGCGCTGGTTCGACGGAGTCACCACGGTCGGCGTCACTGCCGGTGCCTCGGCCCCGGAGCCCCTGATCGAGGCTTTGGTCGACGCCATTCGCGACCGTTTCGACGCCACGGTGGTCGAGGACGCCGGTGAGCGTGAGACCGTTACCTTCAAATTGCCCCGGGCCCTGGTCGACTAGGGCAGATCATGAGCATTACACACCGGTAATCATCGCGCGCTTGCGCCGACCTTCCCCAAGGTTAAGGTTCGTCCCGGGCTTTCAGACAACAGACGGTGGGGCGCATGCGAACGGGCGTAGGATTTCTGCTGGCGGCGATCACCGCCCTGGCAATGGCGACGGGGGCTCTGGCCCAGCAGAACGTCGGACCGGTCGATCAGTCCAAGGGGACGTTCGAGGACAAATTCCGCCAGTTCGAGGGCGAGGACTGGCCGACCCCGACCGACTATCGCAACGCCTCGGGCGCGCCCGGTTATCGCTACTGGCAGCAGCAGGTCGACTATCAGATCGATGTCTCGCTGAACGAGGCCCGCCGCACCCTGACCGGGCGGGAAGACATAACCTATCGGAACAACTCCCCCGACGCCCTCGGCTATCTGTGGCTGCTGCTGGACCAGCAGAACTACCGCCGGGACTCGCTGGCCGAACGCAGCCGCACCTACACCGACTCCGATACCGTCAGCGTCAATGAAGTGCTGCGGGTCCAGCGTTTCCAGGACTGGGAAGGCGGCTTCAACAATCTGAAGATCACCGGACCCGACGGTCAGGCCGTGCCCTTCACCATCGTCGACTCCATGCTGCGGCTGGAACTGCCACGCCCGCTGGCCACCGGCGAAACCTTTGCCTTCACCATCGATTTCACCCTGCCCATGCCCGAGACCAATGTCGTCGGTGGCCGCAGCGGCTATGAATGTTTCACCAAGGCGGACGAGGACGGCAACTGCATCTTCCTCGCCGCCCAGTGGTTCCCCCGTCTGGCCGTCTATTCCGACTATGAAGGCTGGCATAATGCCCAGTTCCTCGGTTCCGGCGAGTTCACGCTCGAATTCGGCGACTATGACGTCTCCATCACCGTACCCGCCGACCATCAGGTCTCGGCCACCGGCGAACTGGCCAATCCCGACATCCTGACCGCAGCCCAACGCAGCCGTCTGGCCCAGGCCCGCACCGCCGACGCCCCGGTCTATGTCGTGACCCCGGCCGAGGCCGCGGCCGCTGAGGCTCGCCCTGCCCGCTCGGGCACCCGAACCTGGCATTTCACCGCCGACAACGTCCGCGACTTCGGCTGGGCCAGCTCGCGCAAATTCGTCTGGGACGCGATGGGGGTCGCGCAGGACAGCGCCGAACACCCGGTCGTCATGGCCATGTCCTTCTATCCCAAGGAGGCTCGCCCGCTGTGGGACACCTATTCGACCCGGGCCATCGCCCACACCATCGACGTCTACAACCAGTTTGCCATCACCTACCCCTACCCCACGGCGCAGTCGGTCAACGGTCCGGTCGGCGGGATGGAATATCCGATGATCACCTTCAACGGGCCCCGGCCCGTGCGCGGCGACGACGGTCGGCTGACCTATACCGAACGGGCCAAGAACGGCCTGATCGGCGTGGTCATCCACGAGGTCGGCCACACCTATTTCCCGATGATCATCAACTCCGACGAACGCCAGTGGACCTGGATGGACGAGGGGCTGAACAGCTTCCTGCAGTACGAGGCCCAGAAGCTGTGGGATCCGGACTTCCCCTCGCGCGGCGAGCCCCGCGACATCGTCGAATATATGGTCTCGCAGGATCAGGTCCCGGTCATGACCCAGTCGGACAGCCTGCTGCAGTTCGGCAACAACGCCTATGCCAAGCCGGCCACGGCCCTCGTCATCCTGCGCGAGACCGTGCTGGGTCGTGAACTGTTCGACCGCGCCTTCCGCGAATATTCCGCCCGCTGGGCCTTCAAACGCCCGACCCCCTATGACTTCTTCCGCACCATGGAAGAAAGCTCCGGCGTCGACCTCGACTGGTTCTGGCGTGGCTGGTTCTATTCCACCGACCACGTCGACATCTCGCTGGACGGTGTCACCGCCGCCCGTCTCGCCCCGGTCGATCCCGAGGCCCGGGCCCGCGCCGACCGCGAGCGTTTCGCCGGCGAGCCGGTCCCGACCACCATCACCAACAACCGCGGCCTCGAAACGGTCATCCAGCGCGATCCAGCCGTGCGCGATTTCTACAACACGACGGACCGCTTCACCGTCACCGCCGCCCAGCGCCGCGAGGCTGCCACTGCGGCCGGACGCGCCGACGCTGACCGCCGCGCCGCCCAGGGCTTCAGCGACAACATCTACCGCTTCACCTTCACCAATGTCGGGGGTCTGGTGATGCCGGTGATCCTGAAACTGACCTATGCCGACGGCACCGACGAGACCATCCGCATTCCGGCCGAGGTCTGGCGGCGCAACAGTCGACAGGTCGTCTGGCAACATGTTTCGGCCAGGACCCTGACCAGCGCCGAGATTGACCCCCTGTGGGAGACGGCCGACGCCGACCGGTCCAACAATGCCTATCCGCGCCGGATCGAACAGCGCCCCGTGCGCCTGTCCGGTGACCGCCCGGCGGGCGAGAACCGCATGCGCGACTCCGACGTCGAGGTCAGTCCCGACTCCACCGCGACCCGGACCAGCCGTCGATGAAACGGCTGCTTCTGACCGCGCTGCTGGTGCTCGGCCTGGCCACCCCGGCCTTTGCCCATCGCGGCCACGACGGCCTGACCGTGGTCGAGATCGACGCCGTCTCGGGTACGGTCAGCGTCGAGCACCGCTTCGCCGCCCATGACGTCGAACCGGCCCTGACCTCGATTGCCCCCGAGGCCCAACCCAGTCTCGATGATCCGACCGCGGTAGCGGCGCTGGAAGCCCATTTGGCTGCGCGTTTCCGTCTCGACATCGACGGCCGGTCGGTGGCGCTGGCGCACACCGCAACCGATCTCGCCGGTGACAATATCCGCATCGCTTTCGTCGGTCAGATGCCGGCAGGGACCGTCGTCCATCAGGTCACGGTTGATCTCGACTTCTTCCCCGGCGTGCACGACGATCAGGAACAGCAGGTCAATGTCCGTACCAGTGGCGTGACCCGTACCGTGGTCTTCCGGCCGGGCGACCGTGCCCGCACGGTTAGTTTCCAGCCCTGATCTGACCGGTTCCGACAGAAGCGAAAAGGCTCTAGCGCGGGTCCACGGACTGGGCGATCCGTTCGGCGAGCAGGCGATCAGCCCCGTCCAGACTGGCAACCCAGATGTGGATTTCGCGCGGGGCCGTGGATCGCTGGAACAGATGCTCCATGGCGTGCCGCTCGCCACCCTCATCGACCACGATCGAGGCCCGGCCGCCGGCTTCCACCATCTGGCCGTCATAGATCGGGAATTGCGAGGCCGGCCCGGTGTAGATGCGCAGGAACGGGGCTCCGCCACGTCGGACCGTATAGATGTCGAAATCCGGTCCCGGTCGACCGGTGGTGATGTCAAACCCGGCCGGCAGGTCGATCCTGAACGGCAGGCCGGCGACGGCCGCAGCGTCCAGCACGGTAAAGGCGGGGGCGGAGGGCCCCGGTGCGGGAACAACTGTGGCGGATGGCGCAGTGGCTTCGGGCGCGGGCGTTGACGGAACCGGAGCCGCCGTTGGCCTTGCCGGTGTCCCGGCGGGGGCCTCCGCCAGGGACCTGGACCGGGGCGGCGTGACCAGATTGACCGAACCGGCAGGCGCGGCCCGGGGACGGGTCGAAGACGCGGAATAAGCAGGGCTGATCGGCGCGACTGCAGGCGGCGATGCCGGTTGGGTCGGCACCGGGCTGACCGGAACCGCCGGTTCGGATGTCGGCACCGGTGCCAGATAGGTCGCGGCGCGCGGCGGTCCGCTATTCAGATCACGGGTCAGGTCAGAAGCCGCCCCACTCTGGGGCTCGGGATCAGGCACGGTCTGACCGGACGGCGGCGCGGCCAGCAACAGGGCGATGGCGGCAGATGCGGCTGTAATCATCGGATGACTGTCGCGGCTCAGCCCGCGAATGGCAAGGCCCTGAGCACATAGGCGACCGCCGCGGTAACGGCGGATGCGGCAATGGCCAGGCCCGCGAACCAGGCCAGTCGCTTCCAGAGCGGACCGGCGACCTCGTCGGGTCCCGGGGGGGGGGCGATCCTAATGATAGCCCGTCTCCAGCGTTACCTTGCCCCGAAAAACCCAATAGACCCAGGCTGTATAAACAAGGATCAGCGGCAGGATGATCACCGTTCCGACCAACATCATGGCCAGGGCGTTGTCCGGTGCGGCCCCGGCACGGAAATCAACCGCATAGGGCACAACGTAGGGGAAAAATCCGGCCGCCAGCCCGGCGTAACCGGACAGGAACACCAGAACGGCACCGACGAACGGCCAGACGTGTGATGATCGGGCGAGCCCCCCGCCAACGGCGGCCAGTCCGGCCAGTCCGACCAGCGGAATGATGATGAGCGACAGGAGACGGTTGGGATCAAATCCGCTCCCGGTCCAGCCCCAGCGTTCGGCGACGAGAGGATGAACCACAAGCGTCGACAAACTCACGCCGACCAGGAACAGGGCAGTCAGGACCCCGGCGATCAAGGCCCAGCGACGAGCGTCTCCGTGCAGGGCGTCCGTTGTCTTCCACAGCAGCCAGGTCGCGCCGAGCAGGGCGTAGCCGCAAACCAGTCCGGCCGCGACCAGCAGGGTATAGGGTGTGAACCAGTCGAAAGCCCCGCCCGCGAAACGATTGTCGGCGACCTCGACCCCCTGGATGAAACCACCGAGGATCAGGCCCTGGGCGAAGGCGGCGAGGATCGACCCCCCCGCAAACATGGCGGTCCAGAACGGCCGTCCGCGGCCACCGCCCCGGAAGCGGAACTCGAACGCCACACCACGCAGAATCAACCCCGCCAGCATCAGGACCACCGGAAGATAGAAGGCCGGCATCAGGATCGAATAGGCCAGCGGGAAGGCTGCCAGGAGACCGCCGCCGCCCAGCACAAGCCAGGTCTCATTGCCGTCCCACACGGGAGCGACGGTGTTCATCATCACATCCCGGTCCTGACGCGAACGCGAGAAGGGGAACAGGATGCCGATGCCGAGATCAAAACCGTCCAGCAGGACGTAGAACAGCACAGCAACCGCAATCAGCACCGTCCAGACAAGAGGAAGGTCAAGGGTCATTCGGGTCTCCCCGGTCCTCGTCAGGGGCGGCGGCCAGCGGTGTTCCGGGTGCGCGCAGTCCTTCCGGCGACGGCTCGACCGGACCGGCGGCGGGCCCTTCCGCAAGCAGACGCAGGATATAGATGGCCCCGGCAACAAAGACGACAGCGTAAACCGTGACGTAGATCAGCAATGATGTGACGACAGAACCCGTCGTCACCGGAGACATCGCATCGGCTGTGCGTAAAATGCCTTGCACGACCCAGGGCTGACGACCCACCTCGGTGACGATCCAGCCGGAAATCACCGCCACGAATCCGGCCGGGCCCATGGCCACGGCGAAGCGCAGGAACAGCCTGTTTTCGGCCAGACGCCCGCGCCACACCAGCCAGCCGCCCCATAGGCCCAGACCGATCATCAGCAGGCCGAGGCCGACCATGATGCGAAACCCCCAGAACACCGGAAAGACCGGAGGCTGATCAGCAGGCACGACACTGTCGAGTCCGGTCACAATCTCGCCGGGCGGCGCAACGATGACACCGCCACCGGGCACGGCCAGCTCAAAATGGTTGGACTGGGTCGCGCGATCGGGAATGGCGAACAGGATCAGCGGATGATCCGCCCGCGTTTCCCAGTAGGCCTCAATGGCTGCCAATTTCTGCGGCTGGTACACCCGGGTGACCTCGCCCGACCAGTGGCCAGCCAGAAGTTGCAACGGGGCGACTACGGCCAGCAAGCTGACGGCCATCGTCAGGGCAATCCGGCTTTCCCGCTGTTCGCGGTTGCGCAACAGCTGCCAGGCCGACGCGGCACCGACCACCAGCGCCGTGGTCAGGAAGGCTGCCAATAGCATATGCACGAAGCGCGGGGGGAAGCTGGGGTTGAAGATGACCTCAACGAAGCTGGTCGCCAGAAACCGGCCATCCGGCATAATCTCGAAGCCTTGCGGCGTCTGCATCCAGCTGTTGGCCGAAAGGATCCAGAAGGCGGATATGGAGGTTCCGACGGCGACCAGGAGCGTCGCCAGAAAATGCAGGCGCGGACCGACCTTCTTCCAGCCGAACAACATCACGCCGAGAAATGACGCTTCAAGGAAGAAGGCCGTCAATACCTCATAGGCCAGCAACGGCCCGATAACACCGCCGGTCAGGCGGATGAACTCGGACCAGTTGGTGCCGAACTGGTAGCTGAGCACGATGCCGGAGACCACGCCCATGCCGAAGCTGATGGCGAAGATCTTGATCCAGAACAGATACAGGGTCTTGAACGCTTCACGCTTCGTCCAGAGCCACAATCCCTCCAGAACCACCAGAAAGGCCGCCAGGCCGATGGTGAAGGCGGGGAACAGAATGTGGAAGGCGATCGTGAAGGCAAATTGCAGCCTCGACAGCAGCAACGCATCGTAGTCCACGGCAGACTCCTGATCGTCCCGTTAGATCAAAGGCGGTACACTCACCAGGGCGCTCCGTCCAATACGCCTTCGGTCGCGCGGCCGAAGGCCGCAACACCGAAGGGTTTCATCAGGCCGCGGGCAGTTCGATCCAGAAGGTCGCCCCTTCACCCAACGTCGAAACGACACCAATGGATCCCCCCTGCAGTTCGGTAAGGCGCTTGGCCAGAGCCAGTCCGATACCGTGTCCCTCGACCGCCGACCGTTCCAGCCCCAGTCGATTGAACGGCTCGAACAGCTGGGCCTGCTTGTCCTGAGACAACCCGGGCCCCTGATCGATCACCTCGATCCGCACCCCGTCATAGATCCGGCCGGCGCGAAACATCACAATGCCGCCCGCGGCACCGTATTTGACGGCATTGGATGCCAGATTGGCGATCACCTGGGTCAGCCTTTGCGAATCGGCCAAGGCGATCAGACCGTCGCCCACGCACTCGACCTCCATCCGCAGACCGGCGGCTTCAGGTCGGAGGGCCGTTGAGCGGACCACGTCCTCCAGAACCCCCTTCACGTCCGTAGGGCGCAACTCGACCTTGACCGCTCCGGACTCGGCGCGAGCGACGTCGAGCAGATCGTGGGACAGGGCCTCAATCTGACGCGCGGTCTTGACCAGCATCTCGGCCATTTCGGTCTGGGTCGGGGTCGTCTCGCCCAGCTGACCGGTACGCCACAGCTCACCGATGCCGATGATACCCCCGATCGGGCTCTTGACCTCATGGGCAACATTGGCGAGCAGGCGTGACTTCGCTTCCGACGCCCGTTCGGCGCGGGTCTGCCCCGCGCGGGCGCGTTCCGCCAGACGGTCCCGCTCCTCCAGCAGGGCGGCGACCAGAAGCACCGGCATATAGCCCAGCAGCACCAGCAACTGCGCCATCATTGCCCGGTCGGCTCCCTGGAATCGGGTCGCATACGGACCATAGCCCGACATGCTGCCGCCCACGGCCAGGATCGTGACGACCAGCAGGGCAGCGGTCGCACCCAGTATCCGCAGCCGCACGGCAATCGTCAGCAGGATCGGCAGGACGATGAACCCCAGCGGCAGGCTGAACTCGGTGAAGACCGCCAGACAAGCTCCGATCAGGATGGCGAACAGAATGACCGCCTCAACGATTTTGGCCGGCCTGAACAGGATCCGGAAATGCCGTCGGGTCAGGGCCAGTCCAAAACTGCCGATGACGGCAATGCCCATGGCATGACCGAACCACCAGGTTCCGAAAGCAGGCCAGAAGGCCGGTTGACCCAGAAGGGCCAGCGAGCCGGCGGCCATCAGGCCGGCCGGGATTGGGGCCACGACGGCGGCGCTGATCAGAAATCGGCAGGCCCCGCCCACGCTGGCCATATTCAGGGTCGAAGCGAATCGGCGGGCCAGCAGAACGGCACCGACGATCTCGATCATGTTGGCGATGGTGAACAGGATCGAAAGCTGCGTGGAATTTCCGGCCAGATACTCCCCGGCGAGAATGCCGACCGTGATCAGCCCCCCGAAACACAGATCATAAGCGGGGCCGCGCGCATGTCGCAGCCAGACCACGACCGCCAGGCCACCTGCGCCCCACAGGGCGGCGACCAGACCGGCTGAACGCGCGAAGACGATCGCCAGGATGACCAGGACTGCGACGCCGACGGCGGTAAAGATCGGAGCCAGCGGTTCACGAAAAAAGACAGTCGCACTGCTTCCCGCCGCCCGTCCTGCCGAGGATCCGCCATCGGCGGAATCGGACATCCTGAGCACGCGGCTCGCAATCATCGTCAGATCTCGGAAAGCAAAGACAGCCGGACGTTAAGCATACCTTCCCTAATATCCCCTGAAGTTCAACAGGGGGTCGCGAGGGTCTCATTGAACTCATTCACGGCCCGGACCGGTCCTTGCGGATGGCTCCACACCGCGTGGCTGACGGCGACGAAGTCCGCACCCGCTCGCGCCAGTTCCCCTGCATTGGCCGCCGTGATCCCGCCGATCGCCACGCAGGGGATCTCCACCGTCTCCTGCCAGATGGTCAGGACCTCCGGTTCGGGGCGGTGGACCGTCGCCTTGGTCGCGGTCGGGAAGAAGGCCCCGAAGGCGACATAGTCTGCGCCCGCCTCGGCGGCCTCCATCGCCAGTTCGCGGCTGTCATGACAGGTGACGCCGATCATCGCCTCGGCTCCCAGGATGCGCCGCGCCTCGGCGACGGACGCGTCGGACTGGCCCAGATGCACGCCATCGCAGCCAGAGCGGGCCGCCAGGTCCGGGCGGTCATTGAGAATCACGGCCACGCCCCGAGCCTGGGCGATCGGCTTGAGCGCCGCCACCGCCGCCAGAACGGTCGCATCATCGGCATCCTTCAACCGGATCTGCAGAGCCGCCACCTCTCCGGCGTCCAGCGCCGCCTCCAGCGCCTTCGCAAATACGTCCATGTCCGGGATCGCCGGCGGGGTGATCAGATACAGGCGACAGGGCGGGCGGGGCGGAATCTGGGGAGTGCGGGCCATGGCTCTCGCTGGGACAATCGGCCGCGTGCGTCAACGCCCCGCGCACAATGCGAACGATTTGCAATCGCTCTCAGGTGTGCTATAGAGAACCATTATCAATGCCGAACGGGATCTCTCTCCGTGTACGTCTGCAACTGCAACGGCCTGCGCCAGCGTGACGTCGCCTTCGCCATCGAGGCGGGGGCCACCCGTCCGCGCGAAGTCTTCGCAACAAACCAATGCGCCGCCCAATGTGCTAAATGTGTTTGCGAGATGCGGCAGATGATTCAGGACAGCCAGGAGGCGTTCGCTCTGGCCGCCGAATAGCAAGGCGAAGACCATGAAGGGCGACCCCGCGATCATTCGCACCCTCAATGCGGTGCTGACCAACGAGCTGACAGCAGTCAACCAGTATTTCCTGCACGCGCGCATGTTCGAGAGCTGGGGCCTGAAACACCTCGGCCAGGTCATCTACGACGAATCGATCGGCGAGATGAAACACGCCGACAAGCTGATCAAGCGGGTGCTGTTCCTCGACGGCCTGCCCAACCTCCAGGACCTGCACAAGCTCAAGATCGGTGAGGCCGCAGTCGAATGCCTCAACGCGGACCTTCAGCTCGAGCTGGGCGGTCGCAAGACCCTGATTGACGGCATCGCCCAGTGCGAGGCCGCCGCCGACTATATCAGCCGCCAGATCCTGACCGAGATCCTTGCCGACACCGAGGAACACATCGACTTCCTCGAGGCGCAGAACAAGCTGATCGAACAGCTGGGCGAGCAGAATTACCTGCAGTCGGCCATGACCGAGATTGCCCCGGACCGTTCCGCCACGGGGAACTGACCCCGGTCCCGCGCCGGCCGCCCCCATTGCCCTTTGACGGCGGTTCCTCTACGGCTCGCCACCGAATTCGTGCGCCGTCCCCTTCGGATCGGGGCCGCCCCAGCTTTTTTGAGACCCCATGAAAATCAACGGCAACACCATCAAGCCCGGCATGGTCCTTGAGCACAACAAGGGCCTCTGGGTCGTGACCAAGGCCAGCCACGTCAAGCCCGGCAAGGGCGGAGCCTTCGCCAACGTCGAGGCCAAGAACCTCGAGACCGGCAACAAGCTGAACGAGCGCTTCCGCTCGGAAGACAAGGTCGAGCGCGTGACCCTGGAACAGCGGGAATTCTCGTATCTGTACGAACAGGGCGACGCCCTGGTGTTCATGGACGACACCACCTACGAGCAGATCGAACTGCAGAAGGACTGGGTCGGCGAGGATCGCATCGCCTACCTCCAGGACGGCATGAAGGTCACCATCGAGATGCACGAGGAGCGGCCCATCGGCCTGTCCCTGCCCGACCAGGTCAATCTGGAAGTCGTCGAGACCGAGCCCACAGTGAAGGGCCAGACCGCCTCCTCCTCCTACAAGCCGGCCATCGCCAACAACGGCGTGCGCATCATGATCCCGCCCTATATGGGCGTGGGCGAGAAGATCGTCGTCGATACCGCGACCGGCGAATAC
>TARA_R110002012_G_scaffold4023_2_pt1 | contig 26459 bp, 26 predicted proteins | sample TARA_R110002012 | Tara Oceans TARA_R110002012 (sample SAMEA4396515) | marine metagenome | biome: Westerlies Biome; feature: [DCM] deep chlorophyll maximum layer (ENVO:01000326); material: water (ENVO:00002006), including particulate matter (ENVO:01000060) such as... | depth 40 m | reverse complement strand
CGTAGCAACAATGCTGCCATCAATGATGTTTTCTTCATGTTTTGTTTACCCAGCGTGGAAGATGCATGACCAATGGTTTTACGCGCCTCATTGTATTCAGCACCACTTGCTTGCGATATGTCATCTGATAATTGCTTGTATGGATTCACCAATCGCATAGGTCCTGTACCATCACGCAACCCTTCATGAAAATGAGGGTCAGCCGTAGTAGCCAATTGTAAATTGTGGTCTGTATTACCACCATGAGGGAGATTCCACAATGCACCTTTTCCTCGCATTGTATCAATAGGTTGTTCTTGGATTGCTCCAATCAATGACATGATATTGTCACGTCCTGAAGTACGTGGCAATGTGACTTCTGTGGACCCTTCTCGAATATCACCTGCTTCACGATTTTCTCCTTCCATCCCTGTTGCACGAGGCCAAATTTCATGAGGGAAGTCCATCGGGGAATCACCTTCTTTCAATTCCATTGCTTTCATTGAACTAGTGTCACTACCACTAGTGAACAACCCACCATCTGGACCGCCCCACACATCATTATGGAACATATGGTCAAGTTCTGTGAATGGATTCAATGAATCTCCACCCATTCCTCCTTGTGTATGATGCATCATCATAAAGCGAGCATATGGAGATACCCGTATATCCCCTGCGTCACCACCAGCGTGATGATACAGATTGGTAAATGGGCCAGTAGCGTTGCTTACTTGCTTACGTCGTTCATACTCTTCGTGTAAATCTGTACGACGATTCAATAATGCAGTGGCTTGATTTTCATTGATGACGCCAGTTTCTTGCCAATGCTGAATTTCCTCAGGCCAAATAGGTCTATTGTGGTGTTCTTCAATCTGTCTATCTGTACCATTCTTGGTAGGTTTGTATGGAAAATTACTACTATGCACATGGTCAAAAGTACCATCTCCTCTCTTCAGATATCGAGATAGAATCTGCAAATCGTGATTTTTCTGTCTGCCATCTTGTTGTAAATTACGTGTAATTTGATGCTCCTTTTTACCTAGAAGATGTCGCATCAATGGTTGAACACCCAATTCATCTTGTTGGCGCTGAGTCAATAATCGAGGGTCAAGGTTGGCTTCATGATGACTGCGATTTCCTAGATTGTAAATTGGTTGAGAATCCTCATGGTGTTCATCATGGACCCACGTATCATCATCATTGAAATATCCATGTGCAATATCACCTTTTTTGACACCTAGTACAGCATTATCGTCATTATACACCATCACATCATCCAATGCACTTCGTAAGCGACGAGCGTTATGTCCATCTTTTTGGTCCTCAGTATCAAATCCATAATGAGGGGCTGTCAGCATACTTCCTGCATAACTAGGGTCACGCAATCGTTGAATGGCTTCACCACCTAAGAAGCGCCCAGCCCAATTACGATTCATCCATCCAACAGGCATATGTGGCATAGATGGCATAGTAGTACCATCACGATAATGAGTTTCAGTTCCATGTTCACTTAGATGTTGAATAATCTCATCGCGTTGGCTAGGTGTCATCCATTCCAGACCTAACCCATAGCCCAGCAAACCAAGTCCATGTGCCTCAGTATCGGTGGCATCACCCAATGGGTCACGTTCTTTACCAGCCCACACACGCTTGTATTGTTCAAGATGCGCTTTTTTCTGGTCATACAAACTCATGTCTAGAACTTCAGGGTCTGCTGCTTCGGCTTTCCATCGAGCAAAATGTTTCTCATATAGGTCTGATGGGTCTTCATGACCCAATTCACCTAGATAAGAAGATACATTGTGGAATGATTTTTCATGGTGTCTTTCATGGTCACGTGTTTCACTTTCCAAATGAGATTTATGATGGTTGCTCACATTCCCATCGTCATCTTCTGTGGGATGCCATACATCAGATAATGCCCTTAACCATTCAGGCTGACCCCATTCACTGTTGGCTGTCAATGCTGATAAGTCCCAAGGAGATATACCACCATAGGCTTGTGTAGGGTCCACGTCATCCATTGAAGGCCATGCGGCATGAGCATTACGAGGGTTATTGTGTCCATCTTTGAATTGTGTTAGACGTTTAATCCAAGGCTCATTTGATAGACCAAACTGTTCCGATGTCATAGTGCGAAATGGTGCATGGGACCATTTGGCTTTCAGAATCTCATTGGCTGCATAATCAAATGATAAGTCATCAGGTGATTTCGTGAATAGATTCTGTCTTTCAAGATTCATCTTTGAAAACAGATAGTTGGCTGCGGCATTTTCTAGTTCAAAACCGTCCATGAGTGAACGATAAAACTCATGTTTGTTCCGAATATGGAAGTCGTATGGTGTATCTACTGCCATTTACTTGCCCCCGTTCATAGGCGACGAGCAAGTTCCTCAACCTTTCCAACCAATGAATTTACGCTGTATGGGTCGTCCTCTTTCCATGCACCAAGAAGTTGTGACTTTTTGAGTGCTGTAGGTCTGTCACCACCACCATCTGTTAGATGCGCTCCCAAAGCACCAGATTCACTTTGATGTGGATTCGCACTAATAGTGCCTAGACTAGGTGGGCTATCATCTTGAATGACTTTTTTTGTCACAGTTTCAGGTTCCGGCATGGTTTGTTGGTTCGTCCAATAGTGTTGCGCTCGGACATTTGTACCGCTCACATCTTCAAAGTGAACATCATTATTGCCATGTTCTTCAATGGCCTTTTCCAACTCAATGGCCTTGTCTAGCAATGCTTCAACTTCACTATTTTCTCCGGCACGTACTGGAATTGGCTTCATACTTCTGCCTCCGGCATTGGTGTATTGGATACATGACCCAATGATTTTGCTTGATTTGCTAGGTCATGAATTTCTGCCCATTCCATTTCGTAGTAATCTTGGTTGTTTTCTGGTACTTCAAATAGTGATTCACCATCTATACCTTTGACGATTGCACCATCACCACGCAATGGGTCGCCCCATACATCTTCGACACTGGGTGTAGTAGTTTGCACAAACCCAGCGCGCTTCAATAATGCACTTGGGTCACGTAGAATGCGACGTAGTTGTTGATTTTCCTTACGGATTTGGCCGAGGTCTGAATCCATACGCTCCATCTTACCGATAAGCGCTTTCATCAAATCCAAACTTGAATCATCATCAGTCATTATATCACCTCAAAGTCGCTGACCGGGTGAACGCTGTGGTTGCATGATTCCGCCTGTTCGGGCAGGTAGGATAAGTCCTTTAATCATGTCACCACGATTTCCAACATCCAATACTTGACTTGTTTCAGTAAATTGCATAATTGGAACACCACCTGCGAATCGCTGGTTCGGTCCAGTTGGTGTATCTACGCCTTTTTGTACTAGGCTCCATAGGTCATCCGATAGGAAGTCACTAGTGTTTTTTATGATTTGTAGATGCTCATTTGCTGCATTCGCATCACCATTTTCCAACGCCTTATTGAAAGCCTTTACAGCGGTCTCCATCTTACGTGCCATTGGGTCCATCTTGGATAGGTCCATACTGGTCATGTCATTCCTGACGGATACCCCGTTTATGAGACTATCGCCCATATAGCCCACTGTCCTTATCTTTACTACCCATTGGGTCTTTCACAGATTCCTTCGCAGATTGGATAGAATCTAATGCTTGTTCGATAGGAGATTTATCAGGTCCACGTTGATGAGTTGTGCCTTTCGGTGCGCCATGTGCAGTGCGTGTGTCCTTCACACCGGCTACACGATTAGGTCTGGAACCATCAGTCTTATCTGAATCGCTACCACCTCCACCCAATAATGGAAGTTCTGATTTAGCCATTGCTGGATTCGCCATTGCCATACCGCCACCACCCATTGGAGGTGCGCCACCCATCGGCATACCACCCATTGGAGGTGCGCCTCCGGGCATACCACCGGGTGGCATACCGGGATTCATGCCGGGTCGCATCATTGGATTACCACCACGCCCCATTTGCATTGGGGGTGCGCCTCCCATTGGGGGTGCGCCTCCGGGTGGCATACCTCCACCGGGAGGGGGTGCGCCTCCGGGCGGTGCGCCACCCGGTGGCGCGGGGGGTGGAGGAGGAGGAGATTTGTATGTGAATCGAATGTCACGCTCCCCCTCATCTTTGAGTTCTGGTTTGAATCCGAGTTGCATCATACGTTGTGCGATATTGACTTCCATCTCATCACGACGTAGGCGCGTTACCTCATCTTCTTCTTCGTTTGGATACAGTGTCAATTTCCAATCATTGACACCCATGAGTTTGAGTAATCGTGGAAATAGGTCACGTGTATAGATTTTCTGACCATATTCAACCGCACGATTGGTCACAAGAATTTGCATACCCTCATTCGATAGACCTCCACCTTTGCCGGAGTCCATCATGAATATATTGGATACACCATAGAATGATGATATGCGCTGACGTAGTTCATCACGTACCGCACTGTATTGCATTTCATCCATTGTATCCATGAACTTGACCCATTCAACACGCCCACGACCCGATGCAGATTCAACACCCACCTTTGGAACATAGTGCGGGTCACGTTCCATCTTCTCTTCAACACCCTTCCAGAATGATGCAGTAGATTGAATGTTGTCAGTTGTAATAGCGAGAATACCACGCGGTACTCGTCTTTTGGAATACATGAGGTACATGTAATTGTCCATCGCAGTGAGTGTCATCGCTTGACGCCACATAGTTGCGACTGGACTACGACCATACAGTTTGGATGGATTGAATTTGGATATGTGAAGAACTTCACCTTCCAGATAATACTGTGTTTTTCCACTACCTGCTGTATTCACAAAGTGAACATCCTGCAATGGTAGTTGGCATACGTCACATTCTTCATAATCTTCTGAATGACTGTATGTTTTATGACGATGCACAGGACATATTTTGTATCGCCCACCTCGTACACCACGCTTATCAGCAATCAATCGCACGAATGTAGGGTCGCCTCGGTTAATCTGTTTTACCCGCGAAAATTCAATGTCGCCACTTTCCTCATCAAGGTAGTATTCCTTCTGAATAATGATGAACGCATCATCCACGATATTCAAATCCCATTCAACTTCACGCATAACATCCATGAATGTCTGGTCTTGTTCAGTGCGCTCATCGAATAACCACTTTGGATACACTACCTCATCAGGGTCAGGGTCACGTAGTTCCCCACCACATAGTTCACATATTTCCACATTGTGCTGGTATTCATCTTCACACTGTGTGCATTTCTTGTGAAATGCTTTCTCCCAGAATAATCCACGTCTGAAAATTTCTTGACATAGTGTGTTGATTGTTGTTCGCAAAATTACAGATTCCTGCACTGTTGCATACAACGCAGGAATGGTAATTCCCTGAACCAATACCGGCTCCTGAATACCGCTTTTCCATAGCGGCATTGTTGGTGCAGGTGTCTCTCTCCTCTTGAACGGCTTCGTCAATGTATCGAGAAACCGTCGTATTCGTCCTTGTTCTGCCATCATATCGCCTCAGTCAATCGTTCAACATCAACCGCCAATCTCATAAGAGTGGGGTCGCGCCATGATTCGATGTCACCCTCGGTAATATCCCACTCGTTGAGTAGTTCATCAGCCTTCTTATCTGACCAATTATCCCATTTGACCAATTTTTCCAATTGTACACGACGTTGTTTAGCAATATCTCCTTTGTGTGGAGTGGCAATATATTCCAATACAGATTGGGCTTGCCCCTTCTTCAATTGAAGATGTGGAAGAATGCCTTTGAGTATCTTGTTGATGTCATTTTTGGAATAGAATTGAAGTCGGTGTTGTGACCGCTGTGCATTTTTATACACCTTGAGGTCTAATTGAAGAACGCCACAATCTAAGGTCTTGGCTAGTTGTTCACAATGAATACGACCACGTTCACCTGTAGCAACAAGGCCTACACGAGGTTCACCACGTTTGGTGATGGTGATATATCCATCAGCGTCAATGAATCCGGCTGCATATGCCCAAGGGTCTTTGATAATCAACGAACCATCTCGCTTACGCATCATCCATTCACCACGTCTAACACCTTTGATAATACCTAGTTCGTCACCATATGTTTTCATCAATGCTCCCAATTTATTCACGGTGAGTTTCTTTACAGGCTGACCTTTCGATACCAAATTGCTAACAATGGAACGTGTTTCCATACCACCATTGAGTTCTAATTCTTGAGATGCAAGTTCCAACCATGTCATTTCTGATTTATTCAAAGCATCCAAAGAATGCAAACAAGATGTCCATGACTTCTTAGCGGCATCACGGTCATTATGAGATTCAACCCATGCTTGTTTTTCCATGCTTGTCCAATCATCTATATTGGAAGTTAAGGTATCAATACGTTCAGTGGCTGCTTCATATTCCAAACAGGTACGTAATAGTGACGATTTCCGAGTTTCACCATATCGCTGCAAAGATTGAAGGTTGCGGTCATTCATACCCAATGCTTTGATGGTGTCATAATGCCCATCTGCCCATGATAATCCTTTGAGAGTCGAATCAATCTCCATACGTTTCATCAAACGAACAGCATCAATCAAGTCATCAATGTCTTCTTTGACTACTTTGTTATCACGACGAGCCATCTTGAGGTCTTTCACAATTGATTCAGCACTACGACCTATTGAATCAAACCATCCGATTGGAGATTCACTCGCCAATTTATTTTGAGATGATTGCCCTAATTTCTGAGCCATATCTTTAATGCGTTTATTTTCAGCAGATTCTTGACCCGGTAAATCCTTAGGTGTTTGCTGAGGTGTTAATTCACCTGAACCTTGACTCATTGTAGCAGGATTCTCACTAGCATTTGGCGCACCCATAATAGATTGACCTTGTTGTGGTGGTGGAGATTTCAATAACGGATGTTGAGCCAATTGCCCACAAATTTCCATGACATCCATATCTAGACCTGTGACATCAAAGGGTAAGTCGTAATCATCGCCCACCAGTAAACTGCCCCACATATGTATCAAAATCCTAGTACACTTTCTGGGAATATGTCATCAATTTCGTCCAAATCAACAATGCGTTCACGGAACTCCGTTGTAGCCCAATGCGCTAACGCAAGTGAAATCACCATATCATCGTGTCGGCCAATGCTTTCTAACTTTCCTTTTTTCGACATACCGAATAACAACAATTCTGTTTTGAGGTCTGCCATAAGTCCACGAGAACGGTCATCCCCAATTGGTAATACCATCTGCGCTCGCTCAAATTTCAATACCAAACCCATCAATAATGATTCACGTTTGGTCTTAGATGAGATGAATGTCTTAATCGGAAGGTCAGTATTCTCACGAAGTTCTGTTGCGAATACACGTTGGAAATGGTTGGCTTCCAATTCGATTACATCAGGTCTGAATTTACTATTCAATCGTTGGATTTCCATAATCTGGGTACGGAAGTCCATACCCTTACGGCGAGTGATATGCACAATTTCCAAATTATTGGGTTCTTGTGCTGGTCGTCGTAGTACTGTCATGACCGTATAATCGGCTTGACGGTCAGATGAAATGGCCGGGTCCCAGCCTATGAAATACTGGTCATTATCAGCCCCACCTTCCATCGGTGTCAATTCACGGTCATAGAGAATATGATTACGAGATTCACATGGAACTAAGATTGAACTAGGGAATAGACTAGATGCATCATCAATTGGTTCACATAGATATTCACGTGTAAATGCGACAGCGGGCATATCCCTACGTCGTGCATCTAACGCCTCTAAATCCCACCGTTCAGGCCACAATGGTTCACCTTGTGAGTTCAATGCAGGGTAGGTTTCTACCAGATAACCCGGTTTCTCTTCAAGTTCTGTGTATAGGTCAGTTGGTGTGAACGGAGTACCAACAATACATAGTTGTGATGTGTGGTGCAAACACGGAACTAGAACTTCATAGAACCATGAAGCGACACGCTTTAGTTCTGTTTCAGTGGTTCCCCACAAAATATCGTCACATAGAATGATGTCGGGGTGAGCGCCACGAACACCACCACCAACCGATTTGGCACTGATACGGGAACCATTGGTGAATCCAAAATAGGTCTTGGCCCATGTATCTTTCTTCTTCATACGATTCAACATAGGAATGCTTTCTATCATATCATTCAAGAATCGCATATGTCGGATAGTCTGGTCAAGTGAGTGACTGAAAATCATGGCATCAGTATTGGGAACGAAACATACCTTCCATAGCAGATACGATAGAAAACATACTGATTTTCCATGGTCCCTAGCAGCCTTAACACAATACCGATTATGCGTTTGCAGATTATTGACCCATGTTTCGTGATGGTGTGACAATTGCCAACCGCAGATATCCTCAAAAAAAAATTGAAAATCACGTTTGCTCATTTCATAGTCAATTTCGCTGATAACATCAGCCATTGCATCGTCAGGATGCAACGGGCATCACTGCCCTTTCAAAATGGATTCAATAGTGCTGTATGCAGACGGGTCATCTGAACTCATCTGCATAAGACGCTGTTGTGCCATATCGGCTTGATTTCCTACCATACCTTGACCTTGGTTTGCCGAAGTATTCCACGTAGTTCCTTGTTGTCCTTGTTGTGGTTGTTGTTGTGTCACATCTTGTGCTGCTTGTTGGTCAACTTGTGCATTGGGGTCTGGTTGTGGTTGTGCGCCACCTTGCACATTGGGATTAGGTGCGCCACCTACGCCCGGAATCTGTTGTGGTTGTTGTGCTTGAGGTTGTTGTTGCCCTCCTTGCATTGCGGCAGCGTTTTGTGCCTGTTGTTGTCCTGCTTGTGACCATGCATCTTGGAATGGTTTTGCTACTGCACCTGCGGCACTGGCTATACCACGACCTGCAGCACCGGCTAGATTTCCACCAGCCATTGCTGCTTGTCCTACTTTACCCATTGCTCCTTGACCTGTTTGGAAGTTCTGTGCCTGTTGTCGCCCAAAATTTGCGGCTGCTTGTCCGGCTTGTTTGCCAGCATCTCCAGCAAGTTGATTTAGACCACCTTCGCCACCCATGACTTTTCCATAGTCGCCACGTTGTTTGGCTTTGTGTGATTGATACATTGAGCCACCAAGACCTGCTAATGCTCCTGCGGGTCCAGCAGCCATACCACCGGCTGTGAATGCACCAAGATGTCGCAGACCACGTGCTGCTGCTGGGGCTGCACGTTCTGTAGCCCATGTTTTGAATCGGCTTCCTAAACCGGGTTTTTGTGCGGCTTGAGGAGGTTCTTGTGCGGCTTGGGGATTTGTCTGCGCTGCTTGCCCACCTGCGGGTGTTGCTTGCCCACCAAGACCTTGACCTTCCCAGCCTTGACCAAGACCAAGTGGGTTATCTTGAACATGAGATTGAGTTGGATTACCTGCTTCGTTTTTTGGGCCTGTCATGGTTGATGGTAGTCCCTGTAATCCTTGACCTGCTGCTTTTAACACATTGTCAATATATGCATACACTTCGTTTGATTTGGTGATGTTATCACCAGCCAAAACCCATGCAATTTCATTGTGTGTTGCTTGATGCTTGTACATTACTTCAACAGCCGCTCGTTCTGGACCGTTGTAAATTGCATTCGTTTCCCATTGTTTGACAATGGAATCTGCTCGATTTTTTATTGCTTCACCTAGCAACGACCTTGATTCATATTGTCGTGGATTATATTCGGATTTTACTAAAATTTGTCCCATTGTCATTCACCGAACGCTACCTTAATTGAACCTACGACACCATAAGGGACTTTTAATCGTTCTGCTATATCTGTCCAATCTCCCATAGATGCCTTGACAAAATGAATATCGTGAGGTGTCAGTTCTAATTTCTTAGAAAGCACCAATACATCATGCTGATTATTGATGTTAAGAGTCTGTTTTGGTAGCCACTTTTTGACATCAGGATTACCTATTGCATCTTGCATCTGAATATGTTCCATAGCCTTCAGTAATCGTTCCTCAGTTTCACTGTATGTTGGGTCACTCGATTGTATCAAATCTAAAACACTACTAGGTGATTGAGATTCTGGCGTAACTGGATGTGCAGGAAAGTGAGTTTGCTGCACAGCCTGAGATGGAACAGATTGCCAATCGGTGGGAATACGAATTTCATGTAATGCGTGTGTTGGATGCCCTGCATCAAAATCTAGAACACTTCGACCAGCAAGATGTGGGTCATTGGCTAAACGATGTTCAGCAATAGACTGATACACATTACGCACCATTTGAGCATTATTGTGTTCGGGTGTGCCGGGTATCAATTCCTGTTTACCAGTTTGTCTGGCGTGTTCATTGTACACTTCGTTCAAATCGACACCATGCTCATGTGCGCCACCCAATAGACCTACAGACCGACGTGCGTGTTCGATTGTACCTTGACCGTACTTACCTGCAGCATCTGGGTGTTCTAATCGACGCGCTTGACTTGTGTGCCTTTCATGCGTTCCTGAATGTTCACCACTCCTATCTTCATCTTTGTATGCCGCATATCGTTCACGTAATTCATCATCGGTTCCTTCTTGACCTTGACGCCACTTGGCATATCGTTGAGTTCGTCCTTGATGAAATCCTGATGCTTCGGCCAAATCATGATACAAATTTTGATACTTACCATCACTCGCTACTTTCTTACCGGAGTGCATCAATGATGAAATAGGTGCGCTACCAATATGCTGTATCTGAGAATCAGTCAATCCAAGGTCAAGTAATGAATTGTAATACCGAAGGTCATGTAGCGTAGCACCTGATGGTCGCCCACCCTTACTTCTATCAGCATGGAAAAATGCATCAGGGTGATGATGAATTAACATTTCAGGTGCAATCTGACCCCAATGAGATTGTGCAGCCATTTCACGTTCTTGTTGTGGTGTGAGTGTACGTTTATTGGCTAATCCGCCAGTACTAGATTCACGACTCATCAATGGATTCATCATGTGTGGTTCAATGTATGGTTGATGTACGAAATCCATTGACATTCCACGACCCAACCATTCATTCAAGACCTCCTTTAATTGAGCATAATATGGTACTGCACCAGATTCAGCAAACGGACCACGTTCTGGTTCACCTACTGTTGTACCACTATTCAGATAGAATGTATTCAATTGCCCATTTGCATTACGTGTAGGCATCATATCTGAAGATAGAACATTACCCATTTCATCTTTTGGATATGCACCCATTCCTACACTACGCCATTCAGGGTCATGTGCGTCAGGCAAATGATGGTCAGCATCTGGGTGTTGATGATTAAATCGGTTGATGGCTTCTTGAATTGCATTCTTAGCAAACATCAATGGATTGCTAAATCCATGCATTGAATTACCCATGAGTGTAACACCGTTCAAATCTTTAGTGTGTCCTTTTTCACGAATGAATTTCGCTATACCATCTGCCACACCTTCAATCGGCCATAGAACACGACCACCTGTTTCATCGCCACCGAACTCATGTTCAAATCCTGCAATGCCCCCACCATGATGTGTCAATGTAGCAAATTCACCAGTGTTAGGGTCCACATTCCCATAATCCACATCATATGGATGATGACCTGCTAGTTGTTCACCATAATGTTCAGGGTGATATGCGACAGGTATTGGGTCATAGGAACCATCAGGTGTATAGAATACACCTTTGGATTTACGAAAAATATCTTCCGCTTTAGTGAATACCATGTATAGAAAATCATGCATGGCGTACACCACCACGTCGAGTCAATTGTGATGGGTCAGCGCCCCAGTATTCAGGTAAATCTTCAGGGTCAGTTTCTGTAGCCCCTGTCGGTGCAGATGTTTGCACAGGCCCATTTGCAGGTGCAGCGACTAAACCTGAACTGGTGCTACCTCCTCCAGATATACCCATCAAACTCTTGCGAGGTAATTTAGATAGTAAATGTTTGAGTTCACGTAATAGTTCTTTGAAATCGCCCATATCTATGTGACTCAAACCCGGACCTAATTGACGAACATATGCTTTCGATACTTCCACCAATTCTTGTAATTCAGCCTTTGCCAATGGTGACGCCAATGGTGACGCAGCCAACGGTGATGCAATACCACGACCCATTCCTCTTGGTCGTGGTGGGCCGCGTGTTGCACGACGTGGACCTTCACGTGCTAATTGAGATGCACCGGGTAGCATTCGTTGTCGGCCTGAACCTTGAGAACCGGGGAATCCAAGTTGGCCTAATTGTTCACGTGGTGCGTGTGGCGTATATGGTAACATGACACCAGAACCACCAGCGCCACGATATGCAGATTGGCGACCCAACCATGATATGTATTTGCCGGGGTCTTCTAAACGACCCGGACGTGGCTTACCCCACATTACACCTACACCTAAATGGTGAGGACTCAATGAATATGGTTGTCGCATCATACCTGTTTTAGATTTGGAACGTATGCTCTTACCACCTGTTCCTTTGATATTACCGAATAATCGCTGATGTACTGAAGCACGTCGTTTAGTAGATGCCCAAGGTGAACGACCACCAATTGGTCGCGGGAATGCTTTGACACGATGTTTCTTACGTCGTTTTACACCACCGGGACCAACACCACTTCGCATAGCGCGGTCAGCAGACTCCAATGTAGATGTTCCCACAGGGTCACCTAAGACCTTAAGAATCAAATCATCCCATGCAGTATCCATTGGTTCAGATTTGGTTTGACCAAATGCCCCCATTGCTGGTAGTTGTGGTGGTAATTCACCCAGTGCAGAACCTGTGCCAGTTCTTGCACCTGTCGCCACATCTAAATTCTCACCCATACTACCGGATGGTCCGGTTAGTTCAGATATCTCATCCCCTGCATCCATTGGTGTGGATTCAGCAAATGGTTCTTCCATAGGTGGTTTAGGAGTGCGTAATTTGAGATGGTGGAGACCTGCCCATTTACGTTCACGTTCTTCACGTTCTTCTTTCTTCTCATTCTGTTCCAAGTCACGGTGTTCAGGGTCACCTTCTCCAAAGGTTTCTTTGTCATCCCCATACATGAATTCCTCAGATTCTGACCGAGGATTGTACATTCGGGTGTCGCTACCCCTCGTTTGTGGAGATTTCTTAATCATAATATCACCCACGCCTAGCCAATTCTTGACTGATATGTTGAATCATTTCACGCAATTGTGGTGCTCGGTAACGTATCAATTGGTTTTCATCCATAACATCAGGACCTACACGACCTTCGCCTTGACTTGCCGCTGTCAATGGTGCGGCTAGACCTCGCACTGTATCCTCCTCCTCACCCGTTCTATTTGTGTATCTCCGTATTCCACGTTCTGTCATTTGACGTGGGGAACCCCATTCAGGCCGTTCCGCAGCAGTATTATGCGCTCCCGAATCTTCTAGTGGAACTACCCCGTCCCCTGATTCCCCCATCCAATAGCGATTTTCAGAATCCATATAGGTGGGGTTTGCCCCATGCAAATCACCTCGGTTCCGGTGATTATAAGTACAAACGTAGATATGTTCTCCAGTATCAGGGTCTGTTCCAGCAAAACGAACATCGTCTCCATCGTCGCAAGCCTCACAGTGTGGAGTGCGCTCTCTTGGATGCGTCGTAACTCTCGCATCAGGGGTTATTTCATCACGGTGATGCGCCCCACCCCCTATACCAGTATCTTGAGCAGTATGTATATCTAGTAAATCATGCATCATTTCTTGTATAGAAGACATTGTATCAGCATCAAGGTCTGTAGGTGTGTCGGGAGGAGTTAGAATGTGGATACCCAACGCAGCATCTACTTGTTCTAATGACAAATCATGTCCGTCTGCAATACCTTGCATCATACCTGTCACCTTTTGCATCTGATGTTCAAGTCCTTCTTCATTACGCGAACTATGCTCTAAATGCTGTGTCAATCTTTCTAAGTGATTGTCTCGCTCTTTCAATAAATTCCATGCGTCGTGTAGTGGATTCATGTTATCACCCTAAGTGCATATTCACTTCTTCTGTTGTTGGATGTCGCCCCGATAGTCGTAGGAAATCCATATACTGATGCGCCCAAGTACCATCTGTTGTGATTGCTGATGGGTCCACATTATGGTCATTTACGAGTATGTCCCTAATATCTGACATTGTGCCGGGATGTATCTCTCCCGTATGCAATTGACCTGCAAGTATGTCATCTGGTGACAATGTTTGAGATGGTTCATCCTCCTCATTTCTGTGATGTTCGTCTAACGTACTAGCACCTGCCTGTAGGGCTATCAACTCTTCAGGCGTCAATGTTTCACCGGCCATTAAACGGGTCATTAAGTCAGGAATTTGTGGTGGGGGTGGTGGCTCATCCCGCATTGCTCTACTTTCTCCTATCTGGTAAGTATCAAATGCATCTGGAGATATTTCTACATCTTCTACGCCTTCTACGGCACTAGTGTGTCCACGTCGCACCAATTCATTTTGGAACATGATAAGCATTTGTTCTAATTGAGGTCTGGTATATCCCATGAAATCAGTGATGGTAGTAGGCTCGTCTTTCAACATCAACCAAGCAACATCCATCGGATTCATACTACTCACCGTTCATTATTTCCTCAAATGTTGCTCGTACTCGACTGGCTAGATTGTGGTAAAAGTCTCGAATTGTGTGTGGACCTGTGAAGGGTCGCGCCATTTCATCAGCCATTGAATCAAATTGGTCAATCATCAATGCTAATTTCTGACGTAGCGGCCATGCTATCATAGGGTCATCCTCTTGGAATACCTGATACATGATTTCTCCCAACATATCTACAAATTCATGTCTAGGTGATGCCCAATCTTCTGGACAATCGGTAATACGAGATAGGAAATCGGCCCATACTCCCACACTTACCTGCAATGTATTGAAAAATACATCTAGTTCATTCTCATTCAATGCTCCCTCATCAGTCAAAACATATGCTGTTGGCAAATCAACGCACATAAGTTCCGATACTGGGATACCTACAAAGTTCTGTTTCATACTTCATCCTCCTCTATATCTACTATTTCGCTACCTTCCTCAACGGACATCAGCGTTTGACGTACACGACGCCATACTTCCGGCGATTCCTTCGCCAATTCAATCTTTAGAATGTTAATCGTATCAGCCTTCATTGTGGCTTCAGCGTTACCAACGCCAGCACGTTCCTGAATCTTCAAAATATCTTTGACAGTTTCACGAACTTCCTTGCTTAGACCTGTTAGATTGCGAACATATTGTGGGTCATTGCGGTCAGCATCATCTAACATCAATCCTAATTCACCATTGATACGTTCTGCATTCTTACGCAATTGTTCAATCTCTTCACCTGCGGCCAATGCAATAATTGGTGCGGCTGATACTTTGACAATTGGTTTGAGATGGTGCTTCATATGATGATACACAGTTGATTCAGCGCAGTCCAATAGTTCTGCAATTTCAGGAGATGGCAGACCTTCATTGCAGTATCTGAATTCCAACTCTTGTCGTTCATCAGATGTGCATACAGGGCATTCGGAATTAGAACCCATATGATATTCACCCATGTGGTTTCTAAAATGGCGGTCAGATGTACCTTCACGCCACTGCATATCCTTATCCAATTGTTTGGGCAGACTAACGCCAGACAACAAATCTTCTTCAAATGCGTCCCGTTCATCACAAACGCAGAACGGGCAAGATTTTCGAGTGATACGCTCCGCCATTAAATGGTCGTAGATAGATTCATGAATTGAACCTTCCTGTGCGGAACATGGGCAGATTACCACGTGCATCTCCTCGTATTGGGGGTGTTCCTATCAATATGAATACGTTAAAAGGACTCACCGGGGCGGCTATTGACAAGATTTTGAAGCGGTCTGTTCCATCTGAAGTGGCCGTAGAACGTATGCAAACGTGTCAAGGATGTGAAATGTTTGATGGGCGGCGATGTGCCGCTTGTGGTTGCTTCATGCAACAGAAGGTTGGTTTGCCGTCTGCGTCATGCCCATTACACAAATGGAAGCGCTAACGAGATAGCCGCCGATACACCATTCCGGTCAATGTGAAGAACACCATAACGATTCCTGCAGTCCATGTGACTTCAGTGGAATTCATTTTGTGTCCTTGTGTTGCCAGCAATACAAATGCTCCCAAAAGCAATGATATGACTTGAACCATAATTAGGTCAATCATTACATCGTGTGGTGTGTCATGCATTACTTTCCAGCCGTGTGCCATCGAGCCGGTCAATCCGCCAGATTGCTTTGGTCCTTGTTGTGGTATCATATTTATCTCATCCCTGTTAATCCGCGAGCCGTAGCGCCAACTGCGCCTCCAATTCTTTCTAGGAATCCGGGGTCGGATAATGCTGCGTCTAAAGCCCCTTGCATCATTGATGTAGATGCCATCTGAAGTATCTGTTGCTGGTCAGTTAGTGATTTTTGCACCGCCTGATTGCATGATGCTTGTAGTGAATTCAAATCCGCTGTGACATTTTCTGCTGACAGCGTTTGATATTGTGTAGGTAATGCACCTACATCTACACATAATTTACCATCGTCATCTTCAGTGAATTTCACATTGCGAAAAAATTCGACTAGTGATAGATTGACGATATTCGCAATAATGCTGACTAGTAGATTCAGATTCGGACCAGACAAAAATCGGTCCACTGGTGTTTGATGGTGCAATAGCATTGCCAAAATTTCCATTTCAGATGGTGGTGCGACAGGTTGTGCGGCATATGTAGCCGCATTTGCACCTACCATACCAGACAAAAATGGATTTGGTTGCTGTGGTTGTGCTGGTCCTGCACCCCAAGGATTCACCCCTGCTGTTGCCGGAGCAGCAAATTGTGGATGCTCTGTCCGACCCAAAGATAATGCACCATTGGGCTGCGCTTGTTGCTGATTATTGAAAGGCCATACCATGTTCGCTCACTTCCTCCGACGTGTCATCAGTTCATGACACTTGTGTAGGCACCTCTGGGGCATCAAATTGTGATTCTTGTTGTTGGGCCTCATTCAATAAGACCTGCAGACCACTACCTGCAGGGGCTTGCGCCATTTGTTGAAGCACACTGGGTTCAGTCCCTACTGATAGTAATGGGCTATGGTCGCCAGTGGGTCTATATTGGCGCATATCAAATGTAACTACTGTAATATCATTCATGCCAGTTTCCTTGTTTTTGAAATGCACGATAGGAATTCCATCAGAGCGACACATTCGGAAGAACTCTTCGTATTTCATCAATTGTTCAGGTGTGTTATCTTTCTTCTTCACCACTGAAATGGGAACAGATACAGTGGATACACCACGTTTGAGTTTGTCACGCAGGGTTCCAGTTCTAGATTCCTTCTCCTGTTCTTCTTCGGCTTCCCAATTACTCAACAAATGATACAAATGTAAATGTTCAGGGCAATATGTGGCAGTCAATGTGCGACCACTTGTAACACCTTCACGTGCAAGGAACGCACGTGGTTGGTCAGTCACTGGGTCAGTGAAGTATTGTTCCCATAATGACTTCCCTGTATCTTCATCTCGAATATCATTATACACATTCCCAACAGACCTGAGTAGATTATCAACGTCGCACCCATCCACACAACATTGGGCTGTGTTCTTAGCATAGCGATATTTACCGCCCCACAACCAACGACGAGGAGATAACCAATGGCGCTTCATCGGCTTCAACAAACGATACGCTTGTTTGATGTCTTTACGACGACGCTTACGTGGATTGGGATGTTGGCTTGGAAAGAAGTTGACTTTGGGTATCTCGATATGTTTTTGTTCTGCTGCATATTGCATAGCGCCTTGAACTTGTGCAGTTTGTTGTAATTGTTGCGTATTCAAATTTGTTTCAGCAGCCAATCGAACAAGTTCGGCTTGGGTACTCATTGCTAACGGGGTTTGGTATTGCGGTTTTCGGCTAAACATCATATCACATCATTCTTGGGCTAACATTCTTATCAAAGTGTGTTCTACATTCCATCCTATTCTGGTTGCCATCATTGATACTCTACATACTACTCCGGCTTTTTGTAATTTAATCATGGCAGGTCTGAATGGGTCAAATATCTTATGTTCGCGCAATCGTTGTTGTTGCCATAGTGTGCTTGCTTGTTCGTCCCACCATCTATCTGCTTTGTTGGCGACCAATAAAATGTATGCAGGTGTGTATCGTTTGCCTTTCCAACGAGTTTTCCATCGTCGGTAACGGTAACGCCGATTGATAATGGCGTCCACAAGGAACTCAAATCCGGCAACTGCATCCACTGCTCCTGACCCACCATGTTTGGCACGGTCATCGAACATATAGACGACACCTTCGACTTGCCTATCGACCATATCATCAATCCATAGGCTCCAGAATTTTTGGTCGCCGCCGAGGTCTGACGAATGGACAACTCGCCTGCTGCCATCATATCGCAATCGCTTGCGAGTAGGGTGCGGGAGGACATATCCATCTCCAAATAATCGTTTGAAATGTCGTGTTCGTTGGTCATCTCCTAAATCCTCCATTTCTCCGGGTGTGGTCATATATCGGTCGAGCGTGGTTTTTCCAACTTGAGGAGGACCATATACGCCAATACGACGGGGCTTCCAGAAATCGTAGAGTTCCTTACCCCAAAGGGCAGCACCCACGAGTACTGTTCCACCTGCGCCAACCACAATACAACCACCTATCAATCAAATAATCCAACTATTTTGTCATATACCCATACCAGCGTATCATGGTAGATGCTTGTATCATAATAGTATTCAAATCCAGATGTAATCATCATGGCAATAGCGGAACATATAGCGGCTTTCAACCAACCCCAAGTTCGTTCATACACACGGTCAACTTGATTCGCCATGTGTAATTGACGCAATGTACCTTCTACTGCATCATCACTTGGAGTTTTGAAAATCCATCCCATCATTTGTCACCTTTGTTCTTGGTGTCTTTTTTGGGTTCCTCATCCTCTTCGTCTTCTTTGTTGTAATCTACACCAAGTGTAATTGGCTGGTCTGTCTTCTGTTTATGTGCCGGAGGGGGATTGAACTCATCAGTTCCATTTTCAAATGGTGTCACAGGTCTGAATTGGTCATCCAATATACCCAGATTGCCTCCACCCATCATTTGCATATACGCTTCTGGGTTCTTTTCCATCATCGTCAATTGGCGTTCCAGTGTCATTTGACGAACCTTCAATTCTTGTTCCAACTGTGCGTTGGCAAATTGAGATTGCATATCTTGGAGTCGTCGGTCACGTGTACGTTGAGTTCGTGTCCAACTGGCTTTGTCATCCATTTGGTCCTGCAATAGTAATTTGTATAGGAAAAATGACATTCCTTGTAATGTAAATGCACCCATCGCATATGTCATTGCATTGGAATATGCATCGTCACTGTGTAACCACATTTTAGTATCAAAAACGGCCACCGCCGCCCCAACTAAAATGGATACAAAGCCGATGAATCCCATGATTCGCAATATGTCATCGTTGTTTCTTCTGCCGCCGCCGCTCTCAATCATGTGGGTCTCTCCCCGATATACCGTGAACGCATTCGCCCATTAAACTGTTCCATTGGGCAGTATTGATAATATCATGTATCATCCTGATAGATTATTACAATAATATCTATCCATATGATATAGATTATTATTGATACATCCGGGTGGGCCGAGACGGATGAGGGAGAGAAACCACAGGCAACCCGACTCGACCCAACTAGGTGACACCTAGCAAGGGTTTTCATTCTTGCCTACGATGACCTGTTCCACCGGGACGGTCAGCCATACTACTTGCTATCGCAGGTAATTTGGCGCGGAAGCCGGGTGGTAATGCATTCAGATTCAAACCGTGTAATGCTTCAGGAGTATGTGCATCTCCTGTGATATTCAATCTGGGTTCACGCACACCAACCATTCCTGCACCTCGTGGTGGAGATGGGGGTAATGGAGGTTGAGGTTCTTCACGATGTGGTTCTAAATCTCGCAATGCTGGATGTTCAGTATCTGCGTGTTCACGTTCCCAAGGTGGGGCTTCAGGTGAACCGGCAATGTCTGCTGTTTGAACACCACGCATTGAACGTCCCATTCCGCCTCCGGGTGGTTGGCTGAACATACGTCCACCATGTCCTTCACCACGCATTGCACGACCTAGACTACCACCACGTGGTGATGATTCCCAAGGACTGGGTTCTGCAGAACGTGCTTCGTCTAATTCTTGAATTTGTGCAAGTATCTCGGCCAAACGGTCATTGTGTCCTTCATCTGGTGCGAGTGGGTCAGGTTTCGGGATTCCCGCATCGCCAGACATTGCTCGATGGTATGCACGTGAAGGTTCGATAGAGCCGTAACCTTCTCGACCTTCAACGCCACGTTCAACACCATGTGAGCCTACCATGCCTCCACCAAGACGTGGCGGAATACCACCTGAAGCAGCACGGTCTAATTCTTGTGGAGAAATGGCTTTTGCCAATACACCTACGAGGCCCATGTAATAGGTCGTAGGTAGCGAAGGTTATGAACTACTCTATATGTGGCGATATTATGGCGGTTCTAGTCAAGAATGCGAAATCAAAAGTCGCATTGGAAAATAAACACCGTTATGATACCAAATATGAATCATCACCTGACCGTGTGAAGTACCGAGAAGAACTCAACCAAGAGCGACGTAAGCGCGGCATCATGGGCGAAGGTGGCCCTGACGTATCACATACCAGTGCCAACACTGTCACATTGGAAAATCCACATGACAACCGCGCACGTCACTTCAAAGAACGTGGCACATTCAAACCAATTGAAAAAGCATGGGCATTCCTCAAAGACGACGTTGATGACGCTGTATCACAAGATATGGACCGTGTAACTCCTGACCCTGTAGCACCTCTCGCACCTTGGGAACCAAAACAATCAGATGTTGATGAAGAAGAAGACCCCAGAACTGAGTTCCACCCTAAAGTTGAAGCATTGATGCGATTACTAGGAATAATCGTCTAATTGTCCTTAAGCACAAACGCTTTGGGTTCATCCAGCCAGCGATTGATTCGCTTAGCATAAAATCCAATCAAGAATCCTGTTATCCATAATGGAATGAATAGCCACAGCCATTCAATCACGCTTATTCATCTCACGAAGTAGTTGTGCGCCGAATCTCATTTTGGTTGTCGAATCTAGATTCCAGAATGAACCTTGTGCTGGTGTATTGGATTCAATGTATTCGCAGACCTCACGACGGCTCATTTTGTGAATGTCATCGTCAATTGCCAAACCGAGGATATTGTTGTCATTGGGATATTTGACAAACTTCTCAAGGAAGCAATAGACGTATCCCATTGCTCGCATACAGAAGCGAAGCATCAATCATCCCGCCCATAACGATGCCCAGTGTACATTTCGTCACAAAAGTCTTCGACGGAGAAATCTAATTCAATATCTCCGAGTGGTCTGATTGCCAACCAGAGGTTCAAGCAAAAAATTACTGTCATGCCAAAAAATGCGCCTAATACTATTTCTATCATAATGTCACCTTGTTCTTCCTATGTTGCACCCACTCTAGTGCGGGTAACAAGGAATCAGAATCAAGGCCACAGTCCAAACCGGAAAGGTCTAGAAGTTTTTCAGTACCTACATTTCCACTGGAACCGGGAATGAATGGACATCCCCCTAAACCGCCAATGCTAGCATCAATTTCTGTAATGCCGCCAGCAATTGCTGTTTCAACCAATTTCAATGCATGGTGTTCGTTGTCGGGCTTATGATGCAAATGCAAAGCAAAATTTGCTTTGAAATCATCTACATATTCACATATTTTCTTTATGTCATGTTTTGTGGCTTGTCCTATTGTATCACACAGAACTACCGTATCTCCTAGAAGCGATGCTTCCAAAATGGATTCGTAAATTACATCATCAGATATCTTACCTTCAAATGGACAACCAAACAACACAGATAGATACACTCGAACTTTGTTATCAGGTATATTGCCAAGCATTCGCAGATATTCTGCAACGGCTTGAGTGCGTGTTCGATTCAAATTGCGTTTGTTGAAAGATTCAGATGGTGAAAAAAAGATATTGAAGTTTTCAACACCAGCATTGATGGCTCGATTCAGACCTGTTTCATTTGGAACCAACACAGAAAAATCGCCAAGGTCTGCAACTTCTTCAAACACCGTAGCGCTATCAGCCATTGTTGGAACCAGTTTAGGATTCACAAATGACCCAACTTCCATATGAGATATACCTGCGTTCGCAAGTAATTGAATGAGTTCTATCTTCTCATTCGTGGTTGTAGTGAATGAAGCATTTTGCAGACCATCACGAGGTCCAACTTCATACACACAGAAATCAGCCACGATTCACCAACACGGTTGTCGGTAGGTGGTGTAGAAAGTAAAGTTTGCGGTCTCATTCATCAAGTAAGTCCAACACTGACGATGTTTTTTCTTCTTCCGGCTCTTCTTTTTTGTCCGATGATGTAATCACAAGATTACCTTGCTCATCAAAACTAAATCCATGATGGTTGGCTTGGGCTTCTAAGTTAGCCGATGGTGAAGTTGTTACTCCAACTTGATTTGAAGGAATGCGTCGAGTGACTCCACCTTCTTCTGGTGCGCCGGGTTCCATACCGGGAACACTGTATGTTTCTTCAATCTCATTTGTCATATCAGGATGATTCCTAACATACCAATCCCAAATTGCTTCGCATTCAGGGTCTCCTGCTATCTTTCGTTGGTATAGTTCATCCATATAATCATTGTAATCTTGTTCACGCAATCTATTCATGGATGGGTCATCCCAATGTATTGTCGGATTGGATAAATCATCATCTGCCGCAGATGTTTGCCCATGTGCTGCTCCAGTATTGAATTTCAGCAAAGTCCATGCTGCATTAAACGGTGTCATCGGCTCACCCATTGTAAATCCTGTATCTTCGTTCCAAGGAATGCCCGTAAAGGTTGGCTCTGCAATATCATGTTCTGGGCCAAGTCGTGGCCCTTCCATTATACGTTCCATATCAAAATCATCTGGATGGTCCTCTATTGTGTCCATAATTTCATGCACTTGTGGTTCACGGTCTATGTGGACACGACGTTCAGCACTAGGTGTATCATCTCCTGTACCAAATGGCGGCAATCCAAGTTCCATTGCAGTCATTGGGTCTAATCCAATACCTGCGCGAGTAGTTGGTCTGTCAGGATGTTCAGGATTGATGAACATTTCCACATCTTCAGGTGTCGCTTTACCTGTGCGAATGGCTTCTTCCATTGCATCTATAGCCCAAGGAGGTGTGGGAGCATCTGGGTCGTCTTGTAATTCAGCGCCAACATCTTGGAACTCAACTGGGTATCTGTCACCAGATGACATCACACCTGCCACATCATGAACCGGACCACCTTCTTCCAATAAATCTGCTACATTGGCGAACTCATCACTATTGTCCAAATGAATTGGCGAACCATGATATTTGTCAGCAAGGTCACTTTCAGTCATCAATGAACCGGGGTGACGGTCCATTTCGGCGTCTTCATCTGTTGGATACTGGCCACTCGTCAATAGTTCAATGGCTCTGTCAATGGCTTCATCATGCGCTGATGTATCTTCAGGTTCATGTGATGTCGGAGGTACAGGTGGTTCTAACCATCTGCGAGTTTGTTGTCGCTCCTCGCCCGGCATCAAAATACGTCGCGGCACACGTGAATAATTGAATTGTTCTCTATTTGTATTTTCTCGCGGTGGTGGTAATGGTGTATTTCGTGGTCGAACATATCCGCGACTTGGTTCACTGCCTGTTCCTCGACGGTACATTGGCATATTTCTTGGTCTATTCGGCACAACAGTTGTTTGCCCACGTGCAGGTCTATCTTCACCGGGACCACGTGGTGGACCTGCACCGCCTTGCCCATGTGATTCATCTTCAGTAAACAGTTTATCTTCGATGGTGTCGCCTTCTGTCGCTCCCTCAACAACCTCTGGTTGTTCATGTGGACTATGATGTGGACCGAGTTGACCCGCCAAAAAATCTAGTGGGTCATGCACATCTGGGTCGAAATGCTCCCAATCATCATCGGCGGCATAAAATTTGAGTAAATTCCACCAGTTCATTTGAGCAACCTCCACGCTAGGTCCATAGGTTCCCCTGCTGTAAATGTTGGGTCTGCCCAATTACCATATTCCAAATCTTCGTCACAAACTTTCCATGCTTCCAAAATCTCTTTCATATCAGAAATTGCTTGCGCCACCATTGGTATATCTGCCATATCCTGCATTCCTTCTATTTCTTGTCTAAGGTAGTCTTCAAACTCGGCGCATTCCATATATTGCTCATTGGGACTCCTCGAACCACCTAAAAACGTAGAACCTTCTGAAATTTCACGGAAGTGTTGTTTTGCATTCGCGCAACAATGTTCATCTTCCCGTTCTGAACGCTCCGCTGTATCGCGTTGCGTCACATGAGTATAGTACGCATCGGGGTCGTTTTCAAACATTTCATTTTCCGCATCGGACATAACTTTCAACAAACGGTATGCCAAATCCATTGGTTCGCCCGTTTCAACATTGTCGTCACGTCGGCGTGGTGTACCACGTGCTGCGCCAGTTTGTCGGCGTTGTGGTTGTGATACTTCTTGTTCTTCTTCGGATGATGTGCGTTCTACTTCTGGTTCAGTTAACCATGCGTCATGATATGTGCTGGCTTCTCGTTCTTGTTGGTTTACTCGTTTCAACGGTGTATCGGCTGGGTGTTCAATGTAATGCATATGCGTGGGCTTTCCAGCCGCCAATGCGTGTTGCACTGTGTTCATGGTCCCTCCACCATGTATAGATGGGAACGCCAGAATGTGGTCAGAACTATCTACAATCTTCTTGTTCCGCATACCTGTAGCATCATATTGCCCATGCGCTCGGTAGTTTGGTTTGTGAACAATAAATGGGATTCCGTTGTCGTCTGCCCATTGTTGAGCCATTGCATCTGCGCCTTGTGCGCCACCTGATACAACATGAGTCGGCATACCATGTTCATCAATCCATTCTGCCATCTTGTCATCAAATCTTTCAAGGTCATGGAAATCTCGACTACCTACAATTCCCAATGCTAATCGTTGCTGTTCTTCAACTTCAGCGGGTGCTTGTAGTGGTTGCTCTGGTTGCGTTGTGACATCATCGCCACCAAGGTCAAACACACTTTTCAAGAAACGATACGCTATATCCATTGGTTCGCTACGGTGAATGACACCTCCATCTAATGTTTGTTGTTGGCTAGGTGCGTTGTACGTAAGACCTTGCTCTTTATCAGAATGTTCCAAAGGTGATATCTCAAAAGTTGGTGTGTGTAGTTGTGCGCCCATCTGTGGTCTCAAAGAACCCCAACCTGCTTCTTCCCATGTTGTTCCGGCTTCAGGTCCGGGTCGCATTACATTGGTTAATGCGTAACTCCTACCTCCAGAATAACCTGCTGCGTCTGCTGCGCCAGTTTTCTGCCCACTGTGTACCATTGTTCGCATTCTATCATACGGTTCACTTTGACCTTTTGTTCTCGTAGTATTTACGCGGTCCATCATTGCACCAAGTGCTGAACCACTAAACATCGCAACATTTTTTGCACGTTGCATCATTTGTTCTGAATTCACACTTCTATTAGCATTTGTAATAGAGTCGGCTCCTAACCTATGAATGAGAGTGGCAGCAGTCAAAGTACCCAGACCTAGAGCGCCAAGAATGGGTAAATCATGAGTCAGTGGATGTTGTTGAGGCCCGAATGCAGTCATATACATTGAACCTGTCACTGGCCCTGATTGACCGGCATTACCAACTTTAACATGGTTCGATAATTTATGATGCAATTCTTCTAATTCAGGTGATGAGACTTTTTCTTTGAATCCACGTCCGTAACTTTGTACTCTTTCTTCCTTGGCTTCATGGTCAGCAATTTTAGAACTAGTGAGTTCTCGGTGTACCTTTTCAGGACTCCAACCTCTATGCATGAGAGCAGCAGCCACATGAGCCATAGGAGCCATCAAATGATGCTCAGTATCAGGCCATGTGTTATCTGACGCACCCATAAGAGCGTCATCAGCGTCTTCACCATACTCGTGTCGCATTGGTTTGATTTTTTTATCCCAAGCATGACTCCTATTTTTTTTCTTCGTGTTATCAGTTAAATCTTCCATCATACGTTTCTGATATTCTCGTTGAGATGATGAAGTATCGAATGCTCGTCTACTTCCTGATGATTCATATGTTGGTTTTTGACCTTCAAATCTTCTATGATGAGGATTCCGACCACCCCCTGATGGTAAACTAACAACATGGAAATCTTTAGGGTGTAATCCAAATAATTTTGGAACACCTCGTGTTGGATTTGGACTCCACGTTTCACGAATTTTGTGAGCCTCTTCTATGGCCTTATCTACATTGTCTTTTATTTTCGTTTTGTATGTATGTTGTTGAGGTTCAGGCAAACCAATATGTGCAGACAATGTGGATTGAACGCCAACGCTCATACTAGTCTGGGAGGCAAAGGTAGTTGATTACCATTTCTCTTTGTCAGCCCAATAGGCTGCGCTCATT
>TARA_R110002012_G_scaffold52891_5_pt1 | contig 26460 bp, 26 predicted proteins | sample TARA_R110002012 | Tara Oceans TARA_R110002012 (sample SAMEA4396515) | marine metagenome | biome: Westerlies Biome; feature: [DCM] deep chlorophyll maximum layer (ENVO:01000326); material: water (ENVO:00002006), including particulate matter (ENVO:01000060) such as... | depth 40 m | reverse complement strand
ATACCGCCACCGGCTTTGGCGATTTCCAAATAGGTTTTTCCTGCATTACGGTAGGCGTAATCCCGAGCGCGGGTGCCTCCAAAACAGATATGGGTGTGGGAATCCACAAAACCGGGCAGGCAAACCTGTGCTCCTTCGATTGGGTGGATGTCGACATCATCGGATTTCAACTCATCAAAAACACCGACTTTGAGAATTTTTCCTTCGGAAACCAGAATCCCTCCGTTTTCAATGATGGGCAGTTGCTCATCTTTGAGCGCTCCTTTTAATGGGAGTCCCGTCATGGGAAGTAATTGGGTAAAGGGTCCTATCAATAATGGTCTGTTCATGCTAGTATGTTTCAAATTCATCAAGATGTGGGGTGTTCCACTTCAGTTGTTTCTCATCCATTACACGGTCTACCAAATTGATGATTTCCCCGTTTTGGATGATTTCGATTCCTTTTTCGATGTCGTCCGCAAAAACACGATCGTTTTCGGCAAAAGCAACCTTTGTCCTCAGGAATGTATGGATTTCATCCAACAGAATGCCCGATTTTAAGGGTTTTCTATATTCGAATGCCTGGGCAGAAGTCAACAATTCGATGGCCAATATTTTCTCCACATTCTCAATTATGTTGAGGGCTTTTCTACCACTGATGGAACCCATGCTCACATGGTCTTCCTGTCCCAATGAAGTGGGAATGCTATCGGCGCTGGCTGGGAAACACAGGCTTTTGTTCTCGCTGGCCAAGGCGGCCGAGGTGTACTGCAGGATCATGTAACCCGAATTGATTCCGGTATCTTTCATCAACAACTTGGGAACACCAGGGCTGTTGCCTTCGAGGGCCAGGTAGATACGTCGGTCGGAGATATTCCCGATTTCTGAAGCGGCCAATGCGGCATAATCCAAGGCCATGGACAAGGGTTGCCCGTGAAAATTACCACCGCTAATGGTCAGTTCATCATTTATGATGACAGGATTGTCCGTTACTGAATTGAGTTCTATTTCCAACAATTCCTTGAGGTGGAGCCACGCATTTCGGGATGCCCCGTGCACTTGCGGCATACAGCGCAAAGAGTAGGGGTCTTGCACCCGTTCGCAATCGATATGATCTTCCAAAATCTCGGAACCTTGGAGCAATGTTCGAATCCTGCCCGCTACGTGTTGGTTGCCCTTAAAAGGGCGAAGCTGGTGGAGTTCTTCAAAAAAAGGCTTCATGGAACCTTGTAGCCCTTCGAGCATCATCGCACCGATAATATCTGCGTGTCGCAAACAATACTGTAATTTGTGGACGACCATCACTCCGTGTGCAGCGATAAATTGGGTTCCATTGATCAAGGCAAGTCCTTCTTTTGGACCCAATTCCAAGGGTTGTAATCCTGTTTGTTCAAATAACGTTTGGGTCGGGATGGTTTTACCTTGATATTCTACTTTGCCCAAACCTATTAGTGGTAAAAATAAATGGGATAGCGGAGCCAAATCCCCTGATGCACCAACCGAACCTTGCGAGGGAACCACGGGAATGGCATTGTTTTCCATATGCCAAAGCATACGTTGCAAAGTGGTTTCGGCAATACCTGAATACCCTTTAGCCAGAGCATGGATTTTTAGAATCAACATGATTTTTGCCAATTCCGTAGAAATAGGTTGGCCGACACCTACGCTGTGGCTTTTTAATATGTTGGATTGAAGGATTTTTGTATCCGCTTTGGAAATCTTGGTATTGCACAATGGGCCAAACCCCGTATTGATACCATACACCGTATCACCTTTTTCAACAATGCGTTGTACGCGTTGGTAACTCGCATTTACATTTTGTAGGCATTCCTCGGAGAAAACACCTTTTATGGTGCCATGTGCCAAGCCCAAAGCTATGCTCGCGGTTAAATGGTCTTCACCAAATTGAAATGTTCGGTCTGTTGCCATGCTTTTGAATTAATTTACTAACTGATTGTCCGTAATCAATACATGGTGAACTGTCACTTCGAGTCTTTCGACTACGCTCAAGATGAACTTAAGTCGAGAAGTTATTGGACTCAAAGTCTTAAAAATGAGGTCTCGACTGCGCTCGACCTGACAACTTTTTGTTTATATGATTAATCACGGCTATCCAAAGTTACCGATTAGGTTTAATAATTACCAATACTTATTTTTGTAATAATCAATAAGTATGAATTATCAAATAGAACTACGACATTTTGTCTATTTTTTGGCCGTGGCTGAAGAACTGCACTATAGAAAGGCCGCTGAAAAACTATTTATTTCCCAGCCTGGTTTGAGCACGCAAATCAAACAGATGGAAGAAATTTTGGACACTCAACTGTTTGTGAGGGACAAGAAAAAGGTTAGCCTTACTCCAGCGGGCGAGTTTTTAAAGAAGGAGGTGGAATTCATTTTGAACCATTTGGAGCAGACCAAAAAACAGGTGAAACTTATCGGAGAAGGCCAATTGGGGGAAGTTCGCATCGGTTTTTTGGGTTCGGCCATGCAAAATGTGGTACCCAATTTGTTGTTGGGTTTGAAGGAAAAGTATCCAACGGTCCACACTACTTTGGAGGAACTTTCTAACCGAGCGCAGATCAATGCAATCTTGGCCGACCGATTGGATTTGGGCTTTGTCCGATTGTCCCGCGTACCGAGAGGATTGGAGGTAAGACCTGTTTTTGAGGATACGTTTTCTTTGGTGCTGCCAGCGGAGCATCCTTTGGATGAGGAGAACTTTAAGAACATCAATCAAGTGGCGGAAGAGGATTTCATCTTGTTTTCTCAAGATTACAGCCCGATGTATTATGACACGGTGCTCAGCATTTGTGAGGACAGCGGTTTTGTGCCCCGTGTTTCCCATAAATCGGTACATGCGCAGACCATTTTTAAATTGGTGGAGAACAAACTGGGTATTGCCATTGTACCAACGACCCTTCAATATGGGTTTCAGATGAAGGTAAAGTTCATCGAGATGAAAAAAATTAAGCAGCGTGCCATATTGAGTATGGTCTGGAAAAGGGATAACCGAAACCCTGCTCTTCAAAAATGTATGGATTTGCTTATGAAATTATGATGTGAACCTTTTGGAGAGTAACTTTGAATTTGTCAATTCGATTTTTGGAGTGAAACGAAGAAAATTGTATCGAGAATTGAAATATAGAAAACGTTGTTCTCGATACTTTTTCCAAAGGAAAAAACTCGAACTGACTTTTCTTTTGTTATCTAGATTAAAAATGGAAGAACGTTCAACTTAATAAACAATTATGATTTTTGATTTGATCAAGGAAAGAAGAAGCATTTTTCCTGCACAGTATATCGATAAGCCCATCGCCAAAGAAACGATTGAACAGATTTTGGAAGCCGCCAATTGGGCGCCTACCCATAAAAAAACCGAACCTTGGCGCTTTAAGGTGTTGACGGGAGACAAGAAACAGGAACTGGGTGCTTTTTTATCTACCAAATACCAAGAAGTGGACCCCAAACCAAAGCAGATGAAAATCAAAAAACTACAATTTAACCCGTCCAATTCGGGAGCTGTGATTGCCATTTGCATGCAACGCGACCCCAAGGAGAGCCTACCCGAGTGGGAAGAGATTGCATCCGTGGCCATGGCAGTCCAAAATATGTGGTTGTGCTGCACCGAACTCGGTATTGGCAGTTATTGGTCTTCTCCAGGACTCATTAAGTATATGGATGAGTTCTTCGATTTGAAGGAGGGGGAAAAATGCTTGGGCTTTTTCTATATGGGTTATTTTGATGGTGAGGTAATCCCTTCTGCAAGAACTCCTATTTCCGAAAAAGTGGAGTGGTTGGACTAACTAAAGGTAAACAGGTCTCCAGCGTACTTGATTGAGATATAAACGTAAAAAACAGCATACAGGGCCGTCACGACAAACTTCATAAAAGTGCCCGTTAAAAATCCTAAAAACGAACCAAAAGCCGCCTTCATGGCGGTTTCTTTGTTGGCCTTGTTCAATAATTCGCCGACCAAGGCTCCAATGAAAGGCCAAATGATGATTCCCAATGGACCAAAAATCGGAACAAAGATGGCAACCAATAATCCTATGATGGTTCCCCACATTCCAGCTTTGCTGCCGCCGAACCGTTTGGTGCCGATAGCGGGTATCACATAATCTAAAATGGTGATGGCTATAGCTATTACAAAGGTGACTCCCAAAACCCACCAATTATCGGGCACGGCTTTGGTTAAATAAAGCAGTAACAATCCAACCCAACTTATGGGCGGACCTGGCAATACGGGCAAAAGGCTGCCCAATATACCCACAAGCATCAAAAGGAACCCCAAAACGAGTAATGTAATGTCCATGGTTGTGTTTTACTGTTAGACAAATGTAGCAGACAATTGTTACAAACAAAATCAAAATAAAACCCTACCCCTAAAAATTTCGTAGGTAGATTTGAAACCAATTACGAAACTGTCGTGAAAGCAAATAAAACACATACAAAACCAAGATTCATTCAAATGGGGTGTGCTCTTTTGGCAATGTTTTATTTGTTTGGACTTTTTAATGGATTGGTACTCGAAGCCCTGCACGAAGTATCGCACCTGATGTCCCCAAAAACACACCACCATACCTTTGCCTCGAATCACGAAACTATCGATTATTCTTCTTTAGAGGCTATGGCAGGTCACTCGCACGAAACGTTAGAAGCTTTAAAGGATTTATTGGAGGCCAATCAACAAGATGAGCAAAAATCCAAGGATGATATCAGCCTTAAATTGGATAAACATTTCGTTGAAGAAATTCAAATTGCACCTGAAATCAATACTTTAATAGACAGCAATCGTCTTTGGGCATACCAAAACATAACTTCTTTTTGGTGCCAAGGGGTAACCACGCCCCCTCCCCAGCATAGCTGAAATTAATTTATCGGAAAAGTTCTGAATTCGTCACCCTGAACTTGTTTCAGGGTCACACCATTGAACAGAACATTGGTTGTGAGATGCTGAAACGAGTTCAGCATGACACTTCATGTGCTTTTTTGACGTACAAGAGGGATAAGTTTTTACACAAATCAAATTTTAAAGACAACGACATGAAATATTTTATGACGGCATTGTCCATACTTTTTATGGGCACAATTGCTGCACAAAACATAAACGGGAAACTGGTGGACGAAGCTGGTTCCCCAATAGAGGATGCTGGAATTTTTAACAAAACCAGCGGACAACATAGCCATACGGATGGTACGGGACATTTTGTTCTGGATAGGACCTCGGTCAACGATACCATTTATTTTTCCAGATTGGGATATGCCACACAGACCAGAGTGGTCAACCAGGGTGATTTACAGAATCCGCTTACCATAATTCTTGTAGAAAGCTCCATTTCTTTGGATCAAGTAGTTTTGGTTTCCGAAGTGGATGCTCTAAGCAGAGTGGTGGATGTGGATGTAAAAACGAATCCGGTAAAGTCATCACAGGAAATTTTAAGAAAGGTACCAGGATTGATTATTGGCCAGCACGCTGGAGGAGGGAAGGCCGAGCAGATATTTTTGAGAGGTTTTGACGTGGATCACGGTACCGATGTTGCCATCAATGTGGATGGTATGCCCGTAAATATGGTGTCCCACGCCCACGGGCAAGGGTACGCAGACCTTCATTTTGTGATTCCCGAGACCATCGAGAACGTAAATTTTGGAAAAGGACCCTATTATGCCGAACAAGGAAATTTTAACACAGCGGGCTATGTCAACCTGAAATTGCGGAAAAGCTTGGATAAAAGTATGTTGTCCACCGAAGTGGGGCAATTCGGTACACGAAGATTTATGGGAATGCTCAATGTTTTGGACAACCAAAACAGCAATGCTTATTTGGCTTCCGAATTGTATTTGACCGATGGCCCGTTTGAATCGCCGCAGAACTTTAATCGTATCAATATTTTGGGAAGATACCGATACGCCTTGCCTGGTGATCAAGAGTTGTTGTTGACCGCCTCTCACTTTTCAAGCAAGTGGGATGCATCGGGCCAAATACCGCAACGAGCCGTGGACCAGGGTCTGATTGGTCGTTTTGGTGCCATTGACGATACTGAGGGTGGGCAAACCAGCAGAACCAACTTTGTATTGAATCACAACAAAAATATGGGAACTGGGAAATCGCTCAACACAATGGCTTTTGTGTCCCATTATGATTTTGAGCTGTACTCCAACTTTACCTTTTTCTTGCAAGATCCTGTGAACGGAGATCAGATCAGACAATTTGAAGACCGAATGTTGGCAGGGGCGAAAACCGTTTTTCAGAACAGTTCGGCCAATTTGGACGGTATGGATTTCAAATACAATGCAGGAATTGGTTTTAGATACGACAATGTGGACGACAACCAATTGTCCCGCACCCTGAACCGTCAGGAATTGCTGGAGCGTTTGGCTTATGGCGATGTGGATGAGGTGAACAGCTACGCCTTTGCGGGCGCTGAATTCAAATCAGGTAAATTTACGTTTGAGCCCGCTGTTCGTTTGGATTATTTCAGGTTCGATTACATTGATAAAATGAGTGAACTGTACGATAGCCGAAGCGAGGAAAAAGTGGCTTTTAGCCCAAAGTTCAATACCGTTTACAGTCCAACAGAAAACACTCAGCTTTTCTTGAAAACGGGCATTGGTTTTCACTCCAACGACACTAGGGTAGTGGTTGCGAATGGTGGTGAGGAGATTCTACCTGCCGCCTACGGTGTTGATTTGGGAACCATCATAAAACCAATAAATAAGTTGGTCTTGAACGCCACTTTGTGGACCCTGTTCTTAGATCAAGAGTTTGTGTATGTAGGAGATGCAGCCATTGTGGAGCCCAGCGGAAAAACCCGAAGGATGGGAGTTGAAGTGGGGGCGAGGTATCAACCCTTGGATTGGCTTTACCTGTATACTGATGCCAATTACACCCACGCTCGTAGTACCGAAGAGGCCGATGGAGAAGATTACATTCCTTTGGCGCCCGATTTCACTTTGGCAGGTGGTCTGACCTTGGGTGGGAACCAGGGCTTTTCGGGTGGGATTAACTATCGATATATTGACGATAGACCCGCCAATGAAGATAATTCCATCGTAGCCGAAGGGTATTTTGTAACCGATGCCACCCTTAACTATAGTGTGAAGAATTGGACGTTTGGACTGATTGTGGAGAACCTGTTCGATACCGAATGGAACGAAACGCAATTTGCCACGGAAAGCCGTTTGTTCAATGAACCGAATTCGTTTGAAGAAATCCATTTTACCCCAGGCACACCTTTTTATTTGAGAGGAAAGGTGACCGTAACTTTTTAAACAACTATCCGCCAGTATGCTACGCTGGCGGATTTTTTATTCATTTTTAAACTAAAAAATTAGTTTAAACTAAATATTTAGTTATATTAGCAGTGTCATTTCGAATTGTCAGACTGAGCGCAGTCGAAGTCAAGATGAGAAATCTAGCTTGTAATTAAAGATTTGAATTGTATTTAAAATATTAATAAGTGGATTCCCGATTTCTCGGGAATGACACATAAAACATATCAAATGAAACAACTCACCAAAGCAGAAGAAGAGGTAATGCAGCTCCTTTGGAAAATTGAAAAAGGGAACGTAGCTGCAATTTTAGAGGAATTGCCAGAGCCCAAGCCAGCCTACAATACCGTGTCCACCATTATTCGGATTTTGGAGGACAAAGGTTTCGTATCACACGAAAAAGTGGGCAAGGGGCATGTGTACTTTCCTTTGATGAAAAAAGAAGAGTATAGCAACCAGAGCCTTAATAAGCTGATGGATGGGTATTTCCAAGGATCGTTTACGAGTATGGTGTCTTTTTTTATGAAGAAGAACGATATCAGCTTGAAGGAACTCGAAGAGATTATGAAGAACATTAAAAACAAGGAGCAATGATTACTTATATATTGGAAAGCTTGGCGTTTCAACTGGTGTTTTTGTTGGCGTACGACCTTTTTCTAAAGAAAGAGACCTTTTTTCAATGGAACCGTGCATACCTGTTGGGCACGTTTGCGCTTTCCCTCATATTGCCTTGGGTAAAGATTCAAGCGCTCCAGACCACTATGCCACAGGAGTTGCAGACCACAACGGTGTTTCTCACACAATTGAACGGAGTGGTGCTTGGCCCGGGCGCAGAGGAAACCAGTTTTCTGGAACGTATCCCTTGGCCGTATTTGATTTTGGGCGTGGGAAGTATGTTGGCCACCATTTGGTTTGTATACAAGTTGATTCAAATAAACAGGCTACGTCACAAAAGTGTTGTGGAGAATTATAAAGAGTTCACGAAAATCACAGTGCCTAAAAGTACCTCTGCTTTCTCTTTTTTCCGAAACATTTTTATGGGAGAAGAAATCAAAAAGGACAAAGAAGCTAACATTCTGGCCCACGAACTGGTGCACGTAAAGCAATGGCACACCTTGGACCTGCTCTTTTTTGAGTTGGCCCGAATCGTCTTCTGGTTCAATCCTTTGGTGTACATCTACCAAAACAGGCTTGCCGAACTTCATGAATTCATTGCCGATGAAAAAGCCGTTAAACAAAACAAGGCAGCGCATTTCGAGATGCTTTTGTCCGAGGCGTTCCATACGCAGAACATCAGTTTTGTCAATCAATTTTTCAATAAATCACTAATCAAAAAACGAATAGTCATGTTACAAAAACAGAAATCCAAAGCCGTATGGCAGTTAAAGTATGTATTGTTGTTGCCCCTTATTTTAGGAATGTTGGTTTATACTTCCTGTGAAAATGAAAAACCAACCGATGCTGAAAGTACAGCCCAAGAACCGATTGAGGAAATAACAATTGTAGGTTACGGAGCAAGTAAGGCTAAGGAAGGAGAGATTCCCTTTGGAGTAATCGATGAGGTTCCCGTTTTTCCTGGATGTGAAGATGCCGTTGACAAAAAAGCTTGTTTTCAAGAAAAAATTCAGGCGCATATCCGTAAAAACTTCCATTATCCTGAAGAGGCCCAAGAACTAGGTGTCCAAGGCAGGGTCTCCTCTATATTCATTATTGATACAGAAGGAAACATTGTAGATATCAGGATGAAAGGACCGCACGAGCTGTTGGAAAATGAAACGGGTCGAATCTTGGCAAAATTACCACAAATGCAGCCCGGAAAGCATGAAGGGAAAGCTGTAAAAGTACCTTTTTCCATTCCGATAACATTTAGGTTAGAGGGCAATGATGATAAAGAAGAAGTCAATGAACAAAAAGAGGGTGGAATTGGAGTTCCCTTTGCCACCATCGATGAAGTTCCTGTTTTTCCTGGTTGTGAAAATGCTGCGGATAAAAGGCAATGTTTTAATGAAAAGATTGTGGAGCATATCAAAAAACATTTTAGATATCCGGAAGAAGCCCAACAAATGGGAATTCAGGGTCGGGTTTCAGTTTTGTTCACCATAGGCACCAACGGCGAAATTTCTTCGATCAAAAAACGCGGCCCCGATGAAGTCTTGGAGAATGAAGCGGTTAGAATCATAGAACGTTTGCCCAAAATGGAGCCCGGCAAACATAAAGGAGAAGTGGTAAAAGTACCTTTTGCTATTCCAATAACATTTAGGCTCAATAATCAAACCGAAGCTAAATCCAAACCCAAGCAAGACAATTCACAGAAAGAGGGTATGAAAGTTGGGGGTATTTTGGCAGATAGAAACAATGTGTCCTACTTCATCGGTAAAGTAACGGACGAAACATCTATGGCATTACCCGGGGTAAATATTTCCGTTGATGGTAAGGGGCGAGGTGTTGTTTCAAACTTTGATGGTTATTTCAAAATAGCTGTGAATGAAGATGAGACCTTGAAGTTCCAATATATAGGACTTCCCAACAAGTTGGTCAGAGTAGAAAAAAAGACTTTTTTAATGGATTTGATGGAAACCGCAGATGCTGAAAACAAAGGTTAGCTATTTATCACTTTTGATTTTGTTCTCATTCCAAGCCGGTGCACAAACATCGGCTTTGTCCGTTGCAGATAGTCTATATGCTTTGGGTAATTATGCTTCGGCCATCAACGCGTATGCAAAGGTTGGGGGCGAAAATTCAAACCTGCAGATTGCACGTGCCTATAATGCCATTGGCAATTATGACAAATCCATTGCCCAATACACATCCATTTTGGAGCGCAACCCAAACTTTGACTTGGCACGGTTTGAGCTGGGCAAGCTGTTGTTGAAGACCAAAAACTTTAAACCTGCTATGGAAATGTTTAATGTTTTGGTTTCATCAGAAGAAAAAAATCCTGAGTATTTCTATTATTTGGGCAGGACTTACGAAGCAGTAAACCAAACGGGGAATGCGAACAAGGCATTCAAGAACGCTGTGGAAATGGACAGTACCCATTTACGAAGTTTATACTATTATGTAGGCCAAGAAATAAAGGATTCCGCATTGGTTTATATTGATAAAGGCCTGCAGTTTTATGAAAACGATGTGGCCATGATCAATTTAAAGGCGTTGGCTTTTTACAACAATGGACAATTCCAACTGGCCATCCCCCATTTTGAGCGATTGTTGGAATTGGGCGAGGAAAAACCCTTTGTTTATGAGAAATTGGCCTATTGTTATTTCCGGAACTGGGAGCCGGAAAAAGTATTGGACACTTATCACAAGTTGACATCTTTCCCGGATAAATTGGCAGTCGCCTATGCAGGATTGGGCGACGTATATTTTAAGGAAAAGGAGTTGGACAGTGCGCAATACTACATTGAAAAATCCATTGAAGAGCGCATGGCCTTGTTTCCACAGGAATATGCAAGTCTTGGCCGTATAGCGCGATTAAAGGGACAGACCAAAAAGTCAATGGATTACTACGTAAAAGCATGGGAAGAGAACAAGGAGAATTATTACAATTATTATCAAGTCTGTGTTTTGGCGGACGAATACTACAAGGACCCCAAAACAGGCCTAAAATATTACGAAAATTTACTTGAAATGTACCCTGATGTAGTTCCTTGGCTCAAGGAACGGGTCAAAAACCGCATCACCGAGATAAAAGAGGAAATCCATTTCGTGGGCAACTGATTTCTTCAAAATATCGTAATTTCAGCCAAATTATAGGGGCTGTTATGCAGAAGTTTGTTTTGTTGATCATTTTTATGGGGTTGCTCGTATCCTGCGAGCTGTTCGAGTCCAAGGAGGACAAGACCCAAAAATTGGTGAACGAGGAACTTTTGGCCATCGATTGGAACGATGTTGACCAATACCCCCTTTTTGAGGATTGCGACGAAACCGCACCCAAAGATGCCCAACAAGAGTGTTTTCAAAACGTGATTACCGAATATTTTTCCGAAGCTTTGGCAGGACTCAATTTTCAAGTCAGAAATGATATGAACGATACGGTCTATATCGATTTTTTGATAGATGAACACGGATTTATTTCTGTGTTGGGCGTCGAAGAAAAGACCTCCGTGCTCAACGAAATATCGGATTTCAACATCAAAATCTCCGAACGCTTGAACGATTTGACCACAGTAGCACCCGCATTAAAAAGAGGAAACCCGGTAAGCTTGCGTTTTAGGCTTCCGTTGGTATTAAACACCTACTAATTTGGCAACAGAAAAAATTATTTTAGGAATTGACCCGGGAACAACTGTTATGGGTTTTGGCATCATTAAGGTGATCAACAAACAGATGCACTTTGTGCAAATGAACGAGCTGATGCTCCGAAAGTATGATGATCCCTATGTAAAGCTCAAACTTATTTTTGAACGCACTATAGAACTTATCGATACCTATCACCCCGATGAAATTGCTATTGAGGCCCCTTTTTATGGAAAAAATGTGCAGTCGATGCTAAAATTGGGCCGTGCCCAAGGGGTGGCCATGGCTGCTGGGTTATCCAGAGAAGTTCCGATTACCGAGTATATGCCCAAAAAGATAAAAATGGCCATTACTGGCAACGGAAATGCCAGTAAGGAACAAGTGGCCCGAATGCTTCAAAGTGTTTTAAAGCTGAAGTCCTTGCCCAAAAATTTGGACAGTACCGATGGTTTGGCCGCCGCCGTTTGCCATTTTTACAACGAAGGCAGGGTAGAGGTCGGAAAAAGCTATACGGGTTGGGAGGCTTTCATCAAACAAAACCCAGATAAGATCAAATAACAATGTTCAATAAACAATAATCAATTTACAATTACCAAATCACTTAAATGAACCTACATTATGAAAAAAGAGAATCCCTTGATGAAGAAATCCTATGATTTCGCATTAGAAACAGTTAGATTGTATAAGAGAATTGTTGCTTCAAAACGTGAGTTTGTACTGTCTAAACAAATGCTTCGTTCTGGCACATCAATCGGAGCAAACATTGCTGAGGCGAACGGAGCAATTTCAACAGCAGATTTTTCAGCCAAAATCTCATTAGCCTATAAAGAAAGTTTGGAAGTAAAGTACTGGATATCGCTTTTGAAGGATTCAGAATACATCAAAATAGAAAAAGCAAATCAATTGATAGAACGCGCAGATGAACTTTCCAAAATTATGTTTTCCATCTTAAAAACCACAAAAAGAGCCAAATGATAATTGTACATTGTTAATTGATAACTGATAATTGTCAACTGAGTGAGCGGAATTTATATTCACATCCCATTTTGCAAGCAAGCTTGCCATTACTGTGATTTTCATTTTTCCACACAATTGGGAAAAAAGGAAGCTATGGTCAATGCCATTGCCAAAGAGCTGGAGTTGAGGAAATCAGAGGTGGATGATGAAGTGGAAACCATTTATTTTGGCGGAGGAACCCCATCGTTGCTTACCTTGGAAGAAATGGAGCGATTGATTCAAGCGGTATATGAGAATTACAAAGTAATTGACCGCCCAGAAATCACCTTGGAAGCCAACCCCGATGATCTAGTGTCATCTCGAGCGGAGTCGAGAGATCTCTTTTTGGAATACAAAAATGCTGGCATCAATCGTCTCAGCATCGGTATTCAATCTTTTTTTGAAGAAGACTTAAAACTGATGAACCGTGCCCACAATGCCGGTGAAGCAGCACAATGTATCCAAGTAGCTACGCAGTATTTTAATAATATCACCATTGACTTGATTTATGGAATCCCTGGAATGGACGACGAACGCTGGAAATCCAACATTCAGAAGGCGTTGGACTTTGGACTGCCGCACATTTCTAGCTACGCGTTGACGGTGGAACCCCGAACCGCCCTTAAAAAATTCATAGAAAAAGGAATTGTTCCCGATGTCGATGATGAGCAGGCACAGGAACAGTTTCACATTCTGGTGGATATGTTGGAAGCTCATGGTTTTGTGAATTATGAAATCTCCAACTTTGGAAAACCCGGGTTTTTCTCCCAAAACAATACGGCATACTGGTTGGGCAAGACTTATTTGGGAGTTGGCCCATCGGCACATTCTTTTGATGGAAAACACAGAAGCTGGAACATAAGAAACAATCCAACCTATATCAAAAAAATAAAGGAAGGTGAATTGCCTTTGGAAATTGAAACGCTTTCCAAAACAGATAGGTACAACGAGTATGTAATGACAGGCTTGCGCACTATTTGGGGGGTGGATTTGGATAGGATAGCCTCGGAATTTGGAGCGAATTACCTGAAGTATATCAGCCAACAAGCGGCTAAATTTCTGGAACAGGGTTTTCTGTTTATAGCAGATGGAAAACTGCTCACCACCAAAAAAGGCAAGTTTATGGTCGATGGAATTGCAAGTGATTTGTTTTACTTACGATAGCCAATAATTTTTAATATGTCAGTTCGAGTGATTTTTCTTTAGAAAAATTGTATCGAGAACCAGAATTTCAAGTTAAAACAGTTCTCGATACAAAATTCTTCCAGAATTTCACTCGAACTGACAATCTTCATCAAGAAAAAGCAAGTTTTTGGCAGACGGAATTGCGAGTGATTTGTTTTTTGTGGGTTAATCTTGCTTAAACCAATCCTCATTTTAGTAGACTGCTCTAATATGAGAAGCATTTTTCTTGCTGTGCCTAAGAAGTGAAATCCGTCAGTTCGAGTGATTTTTCTTTAGAAAAATTGTATCGAGAACCAGAATTTCAAATCAAAACAGTTCTCGCCACAAAATTCTTCCAGAATTTTACTCGAACTGACAATTTTCATCAAAAAAACCTGATTTATTGGATTTATCAAATGAATTAACGTAATTACTCAAAACTAGTTTATCATAAATGATCGCCTCAATAAAACACAACTCTCGAAACTATAAAATAGACCTCACCAAACCTCTTGATATCTCCATTGCTTTGCAGGATGGGGACAAAAATGTGAATGCGTGGTATTTGGATCCGCCAAAAATTGCACCGCACAAACAAGATGGTTTTGTGGGAAAGGTTTCGGAAGGCTCTCCGGTTAATTTCAACGATATTTGGTTCAATCCACATTCGCACGTAACACATACCGAATGTTTGGGACATATATCCAGGGAGTTCAACTCCATCAACAAAAAGTTGAAGCAGTTTTTCTTTTTGGCCGAGTTGATCACGGTGGCACCTGAACAGTTGGGAGAGGATTTTATCATCTCCGAAAAGCAAATAAAATACGCTCTGGGCAACAAAAAAAGACAGGCCGTCGTCATCAGGACCATACCTAATTTGGGATACAAACGTTCCAAAAAATACTCCGATACCAATCCTACGTATTTAACCGAGGAAGCCGCCAAATTTTTGGTAAAAAAAGGAGTAGAGCATTTGTTAATTGACCTACCTTCGGTGGACAAGGAAAAGGATGGCGGAGAACTTTTGGCGCACAAGGCCTTTTGGAATATGGGCGGAAAACCGAGAACAAAAGCAACCATTACAGAATTAATTTATGTGCCCAACCCTGTGGAAGACGGCACTTATTTTTTGAACCTTCAAATGGCACCTTTTGAGAACGATGCCAGCCCCAGTAGACCCGTACTTTATAAAATTGAAAACAAATAGATGAAAACAACGCTAAAATTGGAAGAATTGATGATGTTCGTACTGGGCATCTATCTTTTCGGTTTATTGGATTATGCTTGGTGGTGGTTTTTGGTGTTGCTATTAACCCCGGATATTGGAATGTTCGGGTATCTTTTTGGAAACAAAGTCGGGGCCTTTTCATATAACCTGTTCCATCATAAAGGAGTGGCCTTATTAATTTATCTTGCTGGTATATACTTTTCAATACCTTTATGCCAGCTGATCGGTGTAATTTTGTTCTCACATTCGGCCTTGGACAGGATGTTGGGCTACGGCTTAAAATATGACAAAGGATTTAAGTTTACCCATTTGGGTGACATAGGCAAGTAACATGGGTGAAGTTGTAAATATAGTTTTGGGACTGATTTTGGGCGCAATATTGATGTATTGGGTCTATTCCCTGTTTCGAAAAAAGAAGAACAAGGAGATTACGGAGCATCAATCCACGGTAATCTTGAACAAGATACGCAGCGTGTGCAAACTGGTTTCGGTGGAAGGTGATTTTGCCGAGATTTATCACTACGAAAATACCAAGGACAGTTTTATGAGTCTGTTCCGGAGTAAAAAAAAGGCATTGATCGTGATCAAGGCGAAGGCCCATATCGGATACGACCTGAACAAACTTGATATGAAAGCGGATAATGATAAGAAGAAGGTCATCTTGAGTCATTTTCCAGAACCTGAAGTACTGTCCATAGAGCCCGATTTACAGTTTTATGATATCAAAAATGGTATCTTCAATAGCTTTTCGCCCACGGATCTAACCAATCTCAACCAAGAGGCCAAAGAACATATCAGAAAAAGAATACCAGAGAGCGGATTGATGGAAACCGCAAAAAATGAAGCTTTACAAGCCGTTTTGGTCGTGGAGAAAATTGTAGAGACCATCGGATGGACATTGGATTATTCTGCCTTGGAAATATCAAATAGCAAAAAACAATCTATAGAAGCGTAAATATGAAAACAAAAATTGTAACCTTACTTTTGGTAGGTGTATTGGCCTCCAGTTGTGTACAAATCAAAAACGATATGAGTAATAATTTCGACCACACTTTTGCACATGTGGTTTATTTCTGGTTCAAAAATCCTGATAGTCAGGCTGACCGGGCTACTTTTGAAGCTTCCTTGACCAAATTTTTGAACAATTCCCAATATGCCAAAACAAAGTTCATTGGGAAACCACCAAAGGCAACTCGCGATGTGGTGGATGATTCTTTTACTTATTCTTTGATTCTCTCTTTTGAATCGGCCGAAGATCAGGCCGCTTACCAGGAAGAACCTCCACATATGGTGTTTATTGAAGAGTGCGAGGACCTATGGGAAAAGGTCATCGTTTACGACTCGCAGGGTATTGAGCAATGAATGTAGAGGAACTTAGGGAGCTTTGCCTATCCAAAAAAGGGGTAACTGAAGGTTTTCCGTTTGACGAGAGCACTTTGGTATTTAGAGTGATGGGCAAAATGTTTGCCCTGATGTCCTTGGAACGGCAACCTCCACAATGCAATTTAAAATGCAACCCTGAAAGGGCTGAAGAACTTAGGGAAGAATATGATGGTCGGATTATACCGGGCTATCATATGAGCAAAACACATTGGAACACCTTGTTCTTGGAACAGCTCCCTCCCCAATTGATCAAAGACCTTATAGATCATTCTTATAATTTGGTTGTGGAAAGTCTCGCAAAGAAACTACAGCAGGAGCTTAAATCGCTAGATTGATTTTTTAGATGACGAAATTAAAAGAGTTTTATACCAATCAAAGGAATGTCTATCTAGTTGAGCAACAGCGTGAAAAGAAAAAGTTATCTCTTTTAGCAACGCTTCGACTTACGATTTTTGTAGCTTTTTGGTTGGCGATCTATTTGTTTTGGAACGCAACCGCATTAGTTGTGGTATTGCCGCTTTTAATAGCATTATTCCTTTATTTAATAGCGAAATTCAGTAATGTAAAACGTCATAAAAAGTATTTGGAAAAGCTTATTGACATCAACAATAAGGAATTGCAAATTTTGAATCGACGTTTCCACGATTTTCCCGATGGGAGCGAGTTTTTGGAACTTGACCATCCATACGCGCAAGATCTTGATCTTTTTGGTAGAGGTTCTTTTTATCAATACACCAATAGAACCACATTGCAACAAGGACGTGAGGTGTTTTCGAATCTTTTGTTGGATGGATATCCTAAGGATATTGCCAAAAAACAAGAAGCCATTCAAGAGTTGACCCAGTTGCCCGAGTGGAGACAACATTTTTCGGCTTTGGCCGGCGAGACCCAACCAAAAGTATCACCCGATGTGGTTTCTGATTGGTTGAAAAACCATGAACGGTTTATGCCCAAATGGGCGGGAATCGTCCCTCCGATTTTTGGGTTGCTGTCCATTTTAATGATTGGCTTGACTTTTATGGGCTGGGTACCGGAAAGTTTGGTCTTGTTTTGGTATTTTTTGGGCGTGGGAATTGTGGGCAGATTTGCCAAGAATATTATCGGATTTACTGCTAAAGTATCGGAAGCACAGGAAACCATTCAGCAGCACCAACGCTTGATTTCCGAATTGGAGGAACACACTTTTAGCTCGGAATTGCTGCAAGAACTTCAAGAAAAATTAGATGTCAAAGGTGAAAAGACGTCAAAAATATTAAAACGATTCTCCCAAAGCACGACGATGTTGGAACAACAGTTCAATTTGATTGTATCTTTTTTTGGTCAAGGTCTTGGGTTGTACAGTCTATTTTATGCCTATCAAGTTGAATCTTGGATAGAAAAATATGGAAAGGAAGCTGAGAAATGGTTTGCTGCCATTGCCCAATTAGATGCTTACATCACATTGGGAACTTATGCCTTTAACCATCCGGATCATACCTATCCAAATTTAGTGCAAAGCGATACGGTATTGAAAGCAAAAGAAGTGGGGCACCCCTTGGTAGACCCCAAAAAGAATGTCCTCAATGATTTTGAAATAGGAAAAGGCCGTTTCTGTATTGTTACAGGGGCCAATATGGCCGGAAAAAGCACTTTTTTGAGAGCTGTGGCTCTGCAAATAGTGATGGCGAATATGGGCATGCCCGTTAAAGGAACCGATGTAAGATATACTCCTGTCCGATTGTTGACCAGTATGCGTTCTTCGGATTCGTTAGCGGATGAGACTTCCTATTTTTATGCAGAGCTCAAACGCCTAAAATATATTGTGGAAGAACTGCAAAAGGACAACTGTTTCGTCATTTTGGACGAAATCCTAAAGGGTACCAATAGTGTGGACAAGGCCGAAGGTTCCAAAAAGTTTGTGGAACGGTTGGTTCGGAATGGGTCCACAGGGATGGTAGCCACCCACGATTTAAGCCTCTGCACCCTTGCCGATGAACTTCCAGAGGTGGAAAATCGATATTTTGATGCCCAGATCGTCAACGGAGAACTGTTCTTTGATTACAAGTTCAAAGTGGGGGTTTGCCAAAACATGAATGCCTCTTTCCTACTAAAAAATATGGGTATTGTGGATTGATTTTTTGCCATTAGTTTTCAGTAAAACTTTTTCTGATTATCGGTTTAATGTCATAATGGGTGTATTGGTGTCATGTTGAACTTGTTTCAACATCTCATTCTGCTGAATAGAAGCATCTTCATGTGACCCTTAATCAAGTTCAGGGTGACGTTAGTGATATTATGACACATTACGGATATCCAAAACTTTTTACAACTCTTTGTAAACCCAGTAAAAGAAGCTTTAAAAGGATAGTTGGTTTATTGGCTTTACTTTTGAAAATGCAGTACATGTCCTTCTTTTTTGAAACAGAAACAAAGGCCAAGCTGTTTGTTAGTTGGCTATAATCAAGTCTTGTTTCTTTTAGCGAAGCGGTCTATGGTCTTAATCGTTTTTATTTTAAAGCCCCTTTACCTGCACATTGTGGAAGGAATCGGCTTGAAGGCGCAGCAATTCCTCCGCTTTTTCCTTTTTGTAGCGGTAAAGTTCCTCTTCGTTTTTAATGTCAGCATAGATTTGCTGGTTGATTTCCCCATCGGTGGACAATAACAGTTTACGCTGTTCCACTTTTTGGGTCACCCAAGTGGCGACAACACTTTCCTGTTCTTCAAACTTGTAATCGTACTCGCCTTTGGGCGCCAATAACTTGGCAATGATAGGTGCCGTTTCAATGGCCAAAAACAATAAAAAGATAAAAAAGGATGGAAACCAAGGTAATTTGCCCAAAGCGTTGATACGCGCCATCAACCCATCAAAACCATCAATAATAGGCTGGGAATTACTGACTGCGTTGGTATAATCGGTTTGGAGGGCCGCAATCTGCGCTTCAATGTTCTCAATTTTTGTGGCATTGGTCTCTTTTAAGGTATTGAGTTCGGCAAGGGCAGCGTCGTGCTTTTCGCGTTTTTCCTTGTAAACAGGGCCTTTTCCTAACAGACCCGTTCCAGCGGTGCCTTCGGCCTCGGAAATATAGGTGTCGTAGAGTGCGTTGGTTTCCGCCTCTTTGGTCGCAATTTCATTTTTGAGGTTGGCAATGTCCTGATTAAGACTTTCTATTTTTGGAGTGTACTGGAGCGCCAATTGTTCCTTATTTTCAAGGGTCATGGCATTCTTTTCTTCCAATAAGACCTGATTGATTTCCTTTTCAAAAATCTTCATCTCCAGCGGTTTGGAAATCACCACGGCGATAATCAGGGCCAACACAATCCGAGGAGCGGCTTGGAGCAGTTCGCCTTTAAAATTGTCACGTTTTTTAATGGTGGAAACAATATATCGGTCCAAATTGAAAATGAGCAAGCCCCAAATCAGTCCAAAGAAAATGGAAGTATAAATGTTGTCAAAAACCGTGTAAAGGGCATAGCCGGAGGCAATAAAAGCCATTACTGCGGTAAAGAATACCGTGGCACCGATGCCAGCGTATTTGTTGCGTTCCCCGTTGGAACAAGTTTCTAAAATGTGGGTATCCGCTCCTGAGCAGAAGATGAAAAAGCGTTGTAACATATCGTGTTCTCTTTGATTGATAGGGTATTAGAACGTGATTTTGGGTGATTTGTTACATCAAAAGCCCCAAAATAGGGGCTTTTAACAGTTTTTATGTCGTGAGCTTAGTTATCGATGACAATGGGCTCCGTGGATAGTTTTACAACAGGGTTGGCTCCATTGGCTTCCATGGTAAGCATGGATATAAATTGTTTTTTTTGGACTACTTCAAGGGCTTTTTTACTGGATATCTCTTTTCCGTTCAAGGTAAAACTTGCCCCTTTGGCAACCATTTTCTTCACGTGCTCAATGGGTTTTGGTGGTGCTGGAGGAGCAGGAGGCATTGTTGGTGCCGGGGTTTCGGTCGCTTTTATGCTTTTAGGTGGCGCAGGAGGCGTTGGAGGAGTAGTAGCATCCGGCGCTGGTGGTGGCGGTGGGAAATTCGGGAAAGGTTCCGCATCCGCTCGTTGTTTTTTGGACATTTTGGCATAGATTTCCTTTAACCGCATCACTTCCTTCTTTTGGATCACCATGTGGTCACGGTCCATGTCGTTATATTTTTTGGCCAGAGCATTGTATTCCTTCATTTCCTCTCGGGTGGCACTTTGTTGTGATCGTACTTCATTCCCAACTACCGTCATTTGGTTGGCATTTAATAGAGTCGTTTTTGAGGTAATGGGAATGTTTTCTTCGAACTGAGCTTCATCCATCACCACCTCCTCTGCAACTACTTCAATGGCATCAATCCCCGTTGTTCTTATGGCTTGGGATACATTTGTGATGGTGTTGTAATGTACGGGTCGAAGTGAATTAATTTTAACCTTAATCTCCTGGGCATCATAGTTTTGGAGATAGTTTTGGCGCAGCATTTTTGGGACTTCATTTAAATAAACAGTTGTATTTCCCAAGGCTACCTTGCCGTTTTCAAGAAGGTCCATTTCGATGATTTGGTCAAAAGAACTTTCCCTTTCAATTTGACGATGTTCACTAAACCCAAATAACAAAAGGGCCGTAAGTGGCAGAAGCAAAAAGCTTCTCAATACAAATGATTTTTTTGATGTGTTTGTTTTCATGACTGTAAAACGTTTTTTGATTGATGAATAATTAATGGCATTTGCGATGCCGACCGACTGATATGTTTCGTTGGATAAGTACGACAGAATGGTATTTTGATACTGTGAATGATCTTGTTCTTTTTTAATGACGGCGTTATCCGCCAAAAATTCATGGTTCAACTTTATGGACGATTTAAAAAAGTAGATCAATGGATTGAACCACATGACCACTTGAGCGAGCTCTATAAAAATGATATCCAGACTGTGTCGTTGTTTGGCATGGGTTTCCTCATGCAACAAAACTTGTTGTGGAATGCTGTTTTCCTCGTATTGTTTTTGGTTTAAAAAGATGTAGTTCAAAAATGTATGCGGTGGAAGGGATTGACTCAAAAGCACCTTGGTCACAAAGTTATCCTTGAACTTGGGGTGTTTTTTGATGCGAATACGAATTCGTGAAAGATTTGCAAGAAAACGCAGTCCGAATCCAACAACACCCAATACATATATCATCCAAAACAATAATTGCCAATCAAAAACGGAGTGTTGTGGAACTGGCTGTTCAATGAGTCCGTCCATATTCGGAGAAAATGAACTCATCGTTGGCCCAACGGTATCAATGTACTCGACAAACACTAAGTTGGGAATAACAAAAGAGGCAACAATAGCTCCTAAAAGAAAGTATCGCTTAAAATGGTGAACGCTTTCCCTTTCCAGCATCAATTTGTAAAATACCAGAAAAATGGTAAGGCATGCCGTAGATTTTAAAAGAAAGATGAGCATCATTACTTCTTTTTGATTTCGTTGTCTATCAATTTTTTCAATTCTTCCAACTCGGTTTTGCTCAAGTTGGTCTCTTTGGCAAAGAAGGACGCAAACTGACTTGCACTATCATTGAAGAAGTTTTTGATGAGTCCGTTCACCTGCTTCGAAAAATAGTCCTTTTTCATAACCAAGGGGTAGTACTCTCGGCTACGACCTATGCTGTTGTAGGCTATAAAACCTTTGTCCGCTATACGTTTTAAAAGCGTGGCCACGGTCGTGGTCGCTGGTTTGGGTTCGGGGTAGGCATCCAATATGTCTTTCATGTAGGCCTTCTTTAGTTTCCAAACGATGTTCATTAACTCTTCTTCGGATTTTGACAGTTGCATTGGGTGCTCTTTTATCAGTTGTTCTACAAACATAGAATAAATATTTACATTCTACAAATGTAGAGTAATTTTTATGTGGCATTTATGGTTTTTTGTGTGCCTTAAGTTACTGACCAAGAGATATTAGGGTGGTACATTTATAGTATTAAATCCAACAATCATGAAAACCACAGTAGTCATTGGCGGAAATTTTGCAGGAATGACCGCCGCTTTGGAAATCAAAAGAAAAGGGAAAAAGGACCATAAGGTATTGGTCATCGACAAATCTCCGTTGTTTTTGTTCATCCCATCACTGATATGGGTGCCGTTTGGAAGACGGGAAATCAAAGACATTTCGTTTAGGAAAGATACTGTTCTTGAAAAGAAAGGGGTAGATTTTGTGCAAGCTGAAGCACTACATGTAGACCCAGAGGCCCAAATGGTGCACACCAGCAAGGGTGACTTTGCCTATGATCATTTGGTGATTGCCACTGGCCCCAAGGTAAAATACGATGTTGCTCCGGGCGTTCAGGAACACGCACACTATATTGGCACGCCCAATGGCGCCATGAAAACGAGACAGGCGTTGGAGGAATTCAAGAAAAATCCTGGTCCAATCGTTATTGGTGCCACCCAAAATGCAGGATGTATGGGAGCCGCCTACGAATTTTTGTTCAATGTGGAAAAATGGTTAAGAGAACAGAAAATCAGAAAAAAGGTCGATCTATACTGGATTACTCCAGAAACTTTTTTGGGCCACTTTGGTATCGATGGAATCACTGGTGGAGAGACCATGCTTAAATCCTTCATGAAAATGTTCCATATTCATTACAGGACGGAAGTAGGGGTAAAGGAGGTTACCGAAGATAGTGTTATGCTCACCTCGGATGAGGTTTTGCCCAGCAAGTTTACTATGTTGATGCCCCCATTCGTAGGGGTCGACTTTGTAGTCAATTCCCCAAAATTGGAAGCAACAGCTGCAGGATATCTGCCCGTAGGAGATGATTACCGACACCTGAAATATCCGAATGTCTGGTCTGCAGGAATAGCTGTGGATGTAAAATTGCCCTTTAAACCCGGAAAAGTGCCCTTTTCTGGTCCCAAAACCGGATACCCATCGGATGAAACGGGTAAAATCGTTGCCGAGAACATCATCAGGGTCACTAAAGGCAAGGATAAGTTAAAGAAGAAAGCATGGGGCAAAATACCTGGGATATGTGTGATGGATGCCGGTAAAAAGGAAGTAATCATTATTAGTGATCACCTGTTCAAGCCACGTAACTTTGCCATCATGATTCCCAACATATTTTATGACTTCAATAAGGTGTTGTTCGAGAAGTATTTCCTTTGGAAAACCAAGCATGGATATTCGCAATTACCTTAAAAAGTAGACATTCACTAAGCCTAGAGGCTGCCTAAAAAGTTGTACTATTTGAACTTTATCAGGTTGAGCGCAGTCGAGAACCATTCATTATCAGTGTGTCTTAAGTTCTCGACTGCGCTCGAACTGACAGGTAAACTGATTTTTGGACAGCCTCTTGTACTAGTGGGCGTTCAAAAATCCTTAAACAGAAAAGTTCTAAGTTTGCAGCGATTATAAAATTAACAACCATGTCGGTATTGGAACAATTGCAAGAGCGAAGCGGAAATACCTGCGAACTATGTGGGTCAACAGAAAATTTAATGGTGTATGAAGTCCCTCCAGTATCCACTGGTGGTGTTGATGGAAGCCTTTTGGGCTGTACCACCTGTATTGATCAGATAGAAAATCCCGATAATGTTGATTCCAACCACTGGCGATGCCTTAACGATAGTATGTGGAGCGAACACGATGCCGTAAAAGTAGTGGCATGGCGAATGCTCAACCGTTTAAAACCGGAAGGATGGCCACAAGACTTGTTGGATATGATGTATTTGGATGATGAAACTTTGGAGTGGGCCAAAGCGACTGGAGAAGGAGAAGAAGAAAGTGAAAAAATTATCCACCGAGATGTAAATGGCAATATTTTGGAAAACGGGGATAGCGTTGTGCTGGTAAAGGACCTAAAAGTAAAAGGTTCTAGCATGGTCGCAAAACAGGGAACCGCCGTTAGACGAATTTCCCTGGATCACGAAAATGCGGAATATATTGAAGGCAAGGTAGATGGTCAACAAATTGTGATTATCACCAAATATGTGAAAAAGATTTAAGCCTTCATCTCTGTGTAATATTTATAAAAGTAAGGGATGGTCTCAATGCCCTTTAAAAAGTTCCAAACCCCAAAATGTTCGTTAGGGGAGTGGATGGCATCACTGTCCAACCCAAAGCCCAAAAGAATGGTTTTGCTGTCAAAAACGTTCTCAAATAATGCCACAATGGGAATGCTTCCACCAGTTCGTTGTGGGACCGGGGTTTTACCAAAGGTAGTTTCCATGGCTTTGGAAGCCGCTTGGTAGCCATCGCTGTCGATTGGGGTCACGTAAGCCTGACCGCCATGATGCGGGGTAACTTTTACCTTCACACTTTTTGGGGCCAAGGACGTAAAATGCTTGGTGAACAATTCCGTGATTTCGTGCCAATCTTGATTGGGCACCAAGCGCATGGAGATTTTAGCATAGGCCTTGCTGGCGATTACGGTCTTGGCACCTTCTCCGGTATACCCTCCCCAGATTCCGTTGACATCCAAAGTAGGTCTGATTCCAAAACGTTCCCCTGTGGAGTAGCCCTTTTCACCATGAACATCAGCGATGTCCAAAGACTTTTTGTAGGCTTCCAGGTCAAATGGGGCTTTTGCCATTTCGGCACGTTCTTCATCTGAAATGACTTCTACCTTATCATAAAAGCCGGGAATGGTGATATGGTTATTTTCATCATGTAGCTCAGCAATCATTTTTGCCAAAATATTGATGGGATTGGGCGCGGCACCCCCGTAAATCCCAGAATGGAGATCACGATTGGCCCCGGTTACCTCCACTTCCACATAACTTAGTCCACGCAGTCCGGTGGTTATGGAAGGGGTGTCGTTGCCGATCATACCGGTATCGGAGATTAGGATAATGTCGTTTTTAAGTTTTTCGCTGTTTTCATTTAGGAAATCCTCTAAACTATCGCTGCCCACTTCCTCTTCACCTTCGATCATAAACTTTACGTTGCAGGGCAAGGTGTTGTTTTTGATCATGTACTCTACTGCCTTTACGTGCATAAAGAACTGACCTTTGTCGTCGCAGGCCCCACGGGCAAAAATGGCTCCATCGGGGTGCAATTCTGTTTTTTTGATTACTGGCTCAAAAGGAGGAGAATCCCATAAGCCCATTGGGTCCGGCGGTTGCACATCGTAATGGCCGTAAACCAATACGGTGGGAAGGTTGGGGTCTATAATCTTATCGCCATACACTACGGGATATCCCTTTGTTTCGCAAATTTCGGTGTTTTCGCAACCTGCGTCTTCCAATGACTTTTTCACGGCTTTTGCCGCTTCCAAAACATCTTGGGCATATGCCTTATCGGCACTGATGGAGGGGATTTTTAAAAGCTCGATCAACTCGTTGATAAATCTGTCCTTGTTGGTGTTGATGTAATTATTGATGTCTTTCATATATAATTTAAAAAGGACCCTAAAAGTACAAAAAACAAGTTTTTAAAGGGTGCTCGTTTGCAAATCGGAAAATTGATTTATATTTGCACTCCAATTCGCGGGTGTGGTGGAATTGGTAGACACGCTAGACTTAGGAATTAGGCAAGCGTAAGTTCATAAAATTTTGAAAAAGCGGGTGTGGTGGAATTGGTAGACACGCCAGACTTAGGATCTGGTGCCGCAAGGCGTGGGGGTTCGACTCCCTTCACCCGCACTTTTTCATTTAAATAATTTCAAGGAAAAGCTCTTCAATTTTGGAGGGCTTTTTTTTGTTCGGGTACAACATAGGTACAACATTTGCTCATTTGTGTTACTTGCACTAGATCTTTTTTCAATTGAAAACAATTGGGATTGAAAGTAATTCAGGCCATATTTTTTACCATAATATCGGTCATTTTGAAAATCTATTTTGACCACCAATCTTTTCTTTGCCAAAAATTTTGATTAATGTCTTGATGAAAGATAGAGGAAACCTGGATGTTATTCGTAACTTTTAATGTTGGTGTAATGTAAGATTGTTTTAAGTTAAGACACACAAACAATGGTAAAATTAAAACTTTTAAAAAGGGGCTACATATTATCATGTAACCCCTAACCTTGCAAAATAACTAAACTAACTCAAGTAAAAACAGATGAAATCACCTGTCTTTTTTTATTCAATAATATAGGTCGGACTATTAGGATCTGAAAAATTCAATGTAATGGTATATGTTCCTGCAACTACTGAAATATTGTTGTTTTCAGAAGTGTCTAAAATACCATCTGGTTCGGCATCGCCATAATTTATGGTCCAGTCATTATTTGCCCTAATTTTGAAATCTCCCTCCAGGAG
>TARA_R110002012_G_scaffold96501_1_pt1 | contig 26468 bp, 33 predicted proteins | sample TARA_R110002012 | Tara Oceans TARA_R110002012 (sample SAMEA4396515) | marine metagenome | biome: Westerlies Biome; feature: [DCM] deep chlorophyll maximum layer (ENVO:01000326); material: water (ENVO:00002006), including particulate matter (ENVO:01000060) such as... | depth 40 m | reverse complement strand
GGACGCCCCCGGCAGGGCCCCCAGGCAGGGCCGCGCGTATTGAACCCCATGGGGGTGGCTCGCAATACGCATAGTCGGTCCCTATGGATATTGCGAAACACTCAGTCTTGCACCGAAAGGACTTTTCCAGCCCGCGCCCGCGGGACCTAATTCCACTCCACCTCAAACAAAAATGGTGGAGAAAATGGCAGGATATCAATTCGCTCATATTGAAACTTATTCGGCAAAAGGCAAAACTTCCGCTGGTCCCGAAGATCAGCACAATAAGAAAAAGAATGGTCAAACAGCTTGGAATGCGCAGCAGATTATTGATGAACTCGAACGGCTTGAACATGCTTCGCAACACATCATCCCAGACAGGCCCGGCCCCGAGATCGTGGCCGGCGATGTCGACAATTTCGCCGATCTTCGTGATGCCCAGCTCAAGGCAGCGTCCGTAGAGACGAAGTTCCCATACACGAAACCCGACGGCACTTTGGAGCAACGCAAGAGGAAGATCCGTAATGACTCTGCATCAATCTACGCGAGCGTCGTATCACTTCCAATCCGGACCGAGGATGCCTTGGCAGACCAGGACCTCGCCGCCAAGTCGAAAGCTATTCTCATCAAGGCGATCGACCATGAGCGAAAGCGCATCGAAAACGCTGGTGGACGGGTCATGATGGGTGTCATCCACTGGGACGAAAAATTTCTCCACGCCCATATATTGGCACTCGATCCCGTGCGCGGCGTCGTGAGGCAACTTCACCCAGGGCAAGTTTCAAAAGGCGAGGTCATCGAAAAAGCCAAGGGGCGCAAGATCGAGAAATCCGAGGTCAACAAGCTGGGAAATATTGCTTACTGCGACGCCATGCGGGGGTGGCAAAACGACTTCTATGAAGCTGTGTTCAAAGAAGCAGGTTTGATGCGTTACGGGCCGCGTCGCGAGCGCCTCAGCACCGCTGATTACAAGCGGGCGAAAGAAGCCGCAAAATTTCGGGTCGATGACGAATTGCACCGTGACTTAATCCTGACGACAAAGGCCGAGGCGGAAAACGAACTACAACGCGCGAAAGCGAAAACCGCGAGCGCGGAGCAGAAGTCCGCTGCTTTTGAGGCTGGTGCCGCTGCTGTTCTCGAGGAGAAGGTCATCTACAGACCGTCCACGTCCAAAAAGTCCGAAGGGCTGAAGTACGGGCCCAACGCACCCTCTAACGTAAACGAACGCAGCAAGCTCGGAAAGCGAATTCAGCCCGCATTCGATCTTGTTGTTGATTTCGCAAAAAAGATGGCAGGCGTGAAGAAAACAATGAAATCTGCGGAAACCATGAAAAATCGGGCTGAGAGGCAACAAGTTGCGTTGAATGTTCGAGAGGACGAAGTAGATCAAGCATCGGCTAAACTCAACTACAAAACCCGAAGTATGGCAAAGGTATTGGCATCAATGAAAGAATGGGTGCCGAAACCGGTGAGATTTGTCGTCGATGCACTTGAGCGGGGAGAGGATACGGTCCACGAAACAACAGCAGACGCATTCCCAGGTGCATGGAGCGTGACCAAGAAGACCGACCTTAAAATGCTCGAGTGCAAGATTGACCAAATGCCAAACGCCGAACTTGGCAGGTGTTTTTCGGCCACCCAAGATGCTTATCTGCTGACAGAAGACAACCAAGACCTTCAGTCAACCTTCGCGACGGGCATCGAGATCCTTGTCCATGAGGCAGATCAGCGGGGTGTGAATCTCGAAACCGGGATCCACGATCCTTCGAAAGCGCTAAGCCTTAGTCGAGCTCGCCTGCATACCGATACTCCGCCGGCACCAATACGTGTGAGACGCCTCATTCGAGAGCGTCAGTTGGTCAGGTGAACGCGAGGCACTGGCGTTCCCTTTAGGACCGGTTCATCGGACTGGGATCTATCATCCGATGAACCGTATGTTTTAAGAAGTCTGGTGTGACTGGCAAAAACGCCAGTCGAAATCATTCGGCCGCGATTGCATCCAGATCGTCTGGATTGCTGTTGTTAGCTTGTTTTGGGCGAAACATGTCAGGCTGTGTTTCTTCCCCTGCTTCGACTGAGGTTGCAGGTTTTTCTGGGCCGGGTTTTGCAGTTTGACGGCGCAATTTAGGTTGCTTGGTTCTACTGACAATAGCGGTCTCACGTTCGATCAGGCGCCCGTTCAGCTTTGCGATTTCCAGCTGCGCGTCGCGGAGTGAACCCCTGCTTTCTTCAAGCTCCTTCGAGAATGATTGCGCCCGTGCCTCAGCCTCGTCACGCTCATCTTCGACGATACCACAGTTCGACAATGCTTCGTCGGCCTCAGCTTTCAGCTTGTCGATTTCTGCAGCGTGGGCGCGGCGTTCGGATGCAGCAATCTCGTCCGCGAGATCCCATGCCGTCCGCCACATCGCTGCCGCAGCGTCGTTGAAATCATCCGGCATCTCTGGCGCTGCACGAGTAGCTTGCTCTTCCGCCGCGAGTTCAGCCTTGGCTGTTTTGACCAGCGGGCCGATGTCACGGAAAGATCCGCCGCCAATAGCAGCGCGCACGGTTTCATTGGTGATTGTTTCTCCCTGAGCATAGAAACTGCGGACAGGTGCCTCGAACTTTACAAGTTCGGTCTCGTCCCGTTTGCGCGACACGCGTTTGTCTGTCTCAGGATTTTTGCGATAGTTGAGCCGGTTCCAAACGCGGATGCCGGCATAAAGTTGGTTGTTCAATATCCCGCTGCCGCCACCAGCGTTGCCGTATATTGTATTGACCTTCCATGCGCCGCCACGCGGGCCGGGAATACGTTCAATGTTCAGCTGGTGCGCAATAGCCCGTGGACTATTACCCTCCGCGACCACGCGAAAGATCTGTTTGACGATCAACGACTTATCCGCGTCAATCTCGGTCTCACCTTTCTTGCGCAGCCCAGTGCTCGGATCGATAGGAACGCGGTAGCCAAAGCTGATGCCGCCAGCGGACAGACCATCTTTGATTTTGCCAGTCTATCCTCGATGTGTCTCTCGCGAGGTCTTTATGATCTGCATCGTAACCCCCTTGAAACCGGCGTCGCTGCCGTTCTCAATGAAAAGGTCATCTACAAACCGTCGACGTCCAAAAAGACTGAAATCGCTATCCTGCGTCGCTCCCGTGGCGTCAGTCCATTAGCATATTCCCAACCTCAGCATTGTCGAGACGGGCAACTCCTGCATTTCAAGTGTGCCTGATTGGGTTGGTCCAAGCACGCTTGCCTGCCGCGTCGATTAGAGTGACCCGCAGCCAGGACGACGGCTTGCAGCGGGTCAGCGGGATTTCTGTGCGTGTCATGGAAGTACCATGCGAGGCTTGGGACGCCGATCCATGCCCTTGTATAATCACGGAAACGACTGAGCTGCTCTCGACAATCACGGTATCGTCGATGATTTCGACAACGTGCATTTCAGGCCCTTGGCTTGAATAGAAATTGCCTGCTTTGAGTGCGCTCAGCAACGCCTCCGGATCCAAGGTTTCGGATCTGACCATAACCCAACCACCGAAGTGATCCGGCTCTGAAAAGTGAGCATCATCAGTGGCTATCATCGTGAGGTCGCGGCCTTCAGAAAGCATCAGATCAGCGTACTGAAATCCGTCCGCACGGTCACATCCCATCGCGCAGCCATGGTTATAAATCTCCACCGCATGGGCCGCAGTCAAACTGCGTGCGTCTTCCAATGTCATACCGGACCATTGTGGGTGTGCAATTGCCACGAAAGCCCCAGCATCGACAGCTCGTCGTGCAAGCTCTGGACCGGTTTCCTGCCCTGCGACAGGTACGAAGCCAGGCGCATCGGCAGGTTCAAAATCAGCGGGCAAGCCCACCGCAAGGATATGCCAAAGCTCACCATTTTGCATAGTACCCGAATGAAGCTCCGCGCCGAGAATAGTGGTAAATGTTTCAGTGCGAAACGAAACCGTATCGGCAATGGGATAGTCATAGAGGCCAATCATGTGGTCCGTCAGTGCGATGAAATCGTAGCCTTCGGCCTGATAGCGGCGGCAGACCTCCGCAGGGGAAAAGATACCATCGGACAAAGTGGAGTGGGTGTGTAGGTTGCCGCGATAAAAGCGACCGGGCGCGGAAAAGGCTGATAATTTCATGTGGCACTCTCTGGCAGGATAACGAGGTCGTCATGCGCAAACCAAACCTCGGTTGGCGCTCCATGCGCAGGTACGGTGACCCCTGCGCGGTTGAACATGTCGATGCTGACGGGCGTTCCGGCGACGTCTACCTGCGCGCGGATGACTGAGCCCAGAAAACTGGAGTGCAACACGCGTCCGGGCAGCGACTGGGTATCGGTTGGGCGACGGTTGAGGGACATGGCCTCGGGACGCAAGGCGACTGTAACGGCGCTGTTAGCTGCGACAGACGAAAGGTCGAGCCCGTCCATATCAACCCCGGCAAAGTGAAGGCTTTTCGGGCCCACCTGCTGCGCGTTGAAAGTGTTCAACTGTCCGACGAAATCCGCAACGAACCGCGTAGTTGGGCGATTATAGATATCGGAGGGCGTACCGATCTGATCCGCGCGCCCCGCGTTCATCACGACGACGCGGTCAGACACGGATAGGGCCTCTTCCTGATCATGGGTCACAAAAACCGTGGTGATCCCTAGTTCGCGCTGTATGCGATGGATGTCATCGCGCAAGCTGGTGCGGATCTGCGCATCGAGCGCCGACAGCGGTTCGTCCAGCAGTAGTAGGTTTGGCCGTGGTGCAAGTGCGCGGGCCAATGCCACACGCTGCTGTTGGCCCCCCGACAGCTGATAGGGATAGCGGTCCGCCAGATGTCTCAAGGCGATCAGATCCAGCATCTCGTCCACGCGATGTGAAATTTCGCGGCCCGACATGCCCGCGATCTTCAGACCAAACGCGACGTTCTCTTGGACGGACATGTTGGGAAAAAGCGCATAGGCCTGAAACACCATGCCGATCTTCCGACGGCTTGCAGGGAGCGCTGTCACATCCGCGCCGCCCACCCTGATCGTACCAAAGGTCGGTTTCTCGAAACCTGCTATCATGCGCAGCACCGTCGTCTTGCCGCAACCCGAGGGCCCAAGGAACGAGATAAACTCACCAGCTTCCACTGTTAGATCGAAATCACGCACGACAGTGGTTGTCCCGAACGTCTTGGTGATGTCGGTCAGGGTAAGAAAACTCATGGCAACGCCTTTTTAACAATGGTGGATTTACGCCGCCGGAGCAATCGCTGGCCGGGTTTGAGACTGGCAAAGACTTCCATGAGGACCATGCAGGTCCAGGTGAAACCAAACGCCATGATGGCGAGGGCCGCAGGCTGATAAGCATAGTCCTGCCCCATCTGCACCAGATAGGGACCAAAGCCGGGGCGGTTCAGCAGGCTGGTGATGACAAATTCGCCCAACGATATGGAGAACGTCAGAAAGGCCCCTGACACGATGGCAGAGCGGATATTTGGAAAAATGACGAAAGCGATGGTGCGCAACCGCGAGGCACCAAGGCTCTCGGCTGCTTCGGTCAACGTCGCAATATCAATCGAGGCCATGCCATTGTCGACCGCGCGGTACATATACGGGATCGACAACACCACGTAACCGATCACAAGCAAGGCGTTGGTCCCCGCATCGGTCATCGTCATGGGCAGGAACGATCCGGTTCCGTATATGCGGACGTAGCCGAACACCAGCACGACCGGCGGGATGATCAGGGGCATGAGGCTCAGAAACTCGACCACGGGGCGCATGCGCGGTACCCGCAGGCGCACCCAATAGGCAGTCGGAACCACGATCACGATACCGACAAGGATCGCCAGCAAAGACGCAACCGCCGAGAAGCTTAGAACACTGACGAACACATCGCTCTCGAACACGGATCTGTAGGCCTCGAACGATAACTCCCCGCGCTTCATCCGCAGTGAAAAGTTGAACGTCGCGATCAGCGGCACGATGAAGAAAGCAGCACCAAGCACTGCGATCACGACAGAGAGGACGGGCATGCGGTTGTTCATTTCTGCCACCGTTCGGCGCGGCGGCGCAGGATAAAGTAAAGCGTGTTGGACAGACCCATTAACACGATCATCCCGACCGCAATCGCATAGCCCAAATTTGGATTATAAAGCACATTGCCGCGGATCTGCTGAAACAGAACGATCGGCACTACCTGAAAATTTGCACCTGTCAGCGCATAAATGGTGGCCAGCGTGCCGAAAGAGTTGGCGAACAGTAGCAGAAAACACCCCGAAACCGAAGGCACCAGCAGCGGCATTGCCACACGGGACAGGTACTGGCGTCGGGTGGCACCCAGACTTTCGGCCGCCTCGCGCCATTCGGGCCGCAGCCCCTCAAGGGCAGGCGTTATCATCAGGATCATCAGCGGCAACTGGAAATAGAGGTAGGTTAGCGCGAGCCCAAGAAAGGAAAACAGACTAAAGCCCGCGGCGTAGATGTTGATCCCGACAAAGTCGCGCAGCACCAGTGTAACAAGGCCCAAACGCCCCAGTGTCGCGATAAATGCAAAGGCCAGCGGCACCCCGGCGAAATTGGACGCAACACCCGAGAACGTCATGAAGGCGCGCCGCACCCACGACGGCAGCCCCCCCTGGATCAGCGCATATGCAAGGATCAATCCGAAAATGGCTCCCATGCCCGCCGAGGCAAGGCTCAGGCGGATCGACAAGCTGAACGAGTTCATAATCTCACGTGCGAACAGCCCCCGCAGTGTGTCCAGCGAATACTGGCCATCAGGTGTCTGGAATGCGCCATTGATCAGATAGAAGATCGGCGCGATCAGGAACAGGAATGCAAACAGGAAAAACGGCACAAGGCCAATCCATGACCAATTCAACACGGCCAAACGGCGTACGGCAACGGGGCGGTCGGAGGGATCAAACGTCAAAGGTACAAATCCATCTACGGAAAATATGACAGCGGAGGATACCTCCGCTGTCTGATGGTTCGGAGCGGTGGCTTACTGCACGCCCATCTCGGTCGCCCAGTTAACAGCAACAGCCTTTTTTGCCGCCGCCTGATCGTCGAGCGAGGGGAAGATTGCTTTGGCGTAATTCTCAGCCGGGGGAAGTTTATCCAGCAGATCCTGCGGGACAGCGCTGCGCTCGGCCATATCATTGAACCGAATCGGGTGACAGTAGCCTTCCAGCCACAACAGCTGACCTTCGTCGGAATACAGAAACTCCATCCAAAGTTTGGCCGCGTTTGGATGTGGCGCATAAGCCGAGATCGCTTGGACATAGACACCGGCAACAACCGCATCACTGGGTACGATCACCTCTACCGGAGGGTTGCCCGCCAGGTTGTCGCGCATCGCCAGAAGGTTGTAATCCCAATCGAAGTAGATCGGTGTCGTGCCTTGGGCAAGGTTTTGGGAATTGCCGTTGACTGGAACAAGATTGCCGCTTTCCTTGAGCCCCTTGTAGTATTCGATGCCCTTGTTCAACGCGTCAGCGCCTGCTTGGGCACCCTCTGAGATCCCAGCGGCATAGACAGTCATCATGGTGCTGTTACCAGTGCGCGGATCACCAATGATGGCAACACCGTTCGCAAAGACGTCAGCCTTCATATCCGCAAAGCTGGTCGGCGCGTCGGGATAAATGTCGGAGTTCACACCAAACGCCAGAACCCCATAGTAGTCGCCATACCAATACCCGTCGGCATCTTTGGCGTCATCGGGTATCGAGTCCCATTCCGCAACCTTGTAGGGCTGAAGCAAACCTTCGGCTTTGGCCGCAGGGCCAAAAGAAAGACCCACATCAAGCACATCTGGTGCCTGTGGCCCGGTATTATCCTTGTTCGCCTTCACCGCTTCAAGCTCGTCCGCAGAGCCAGCGTTCGAGTTCAGTTCATTCACTTCGAGGCCATATTTTTCTTTGAATGCTGCGATAACTTCGCCATATCCACACCAGCTGTGGGGGAGTGCGATCGTGGTGAGCATGCCTTCGCCCTGTGCTGCTGCGATTAGCTCGGGGCTTGGTTCCGCGAGTGCAGCCGTCATGGAAAGGGCGGATGCGGACGCCAGCAAGGGCAGCGCAAGGCGAATGTAGGACTTCATCTGGTATCTCCGGAAAATGGGATCAGTTTCATGCAAGCGGCAGACCCGCAGCACCCTCCCCCTACATTTCAAGTGCAACCTTTTTGTTAAGTATTTATTAAGTTTGCATGACCCCGGGTGTGTCAGCGTTCCAGTGTCCGACGAACACATTGGCTGTAACTCTGTTGAAAACCACTCAATGAAAGAATGCGGCCTTATGTATCAAACGCACCAAGCTAATCGTCGCGCTCGGTGCTTTCGTGAATATCAACGACTGTGAAGCCCTTTGGCTCACCATCAATGCGCTGGATATGCACATCGACTACAAAGACTAAATTCAGCGGGTTTTCTTCACCTTGCATCATCTTTTCTTTCAAATCTTGAATGCTTTGGCGGAAATATACAGGAAGTACTTTATCAGATATTTCAGGGATGCGACCACGATCACCTGTGCGGCCTTTTTCTTTGCCCGGCCCTCTGTTTGCTTGCTCCAGAAACAGCATTACCTCTTTTCGGATTCCGCTTTCGGTTGGTTCAACATCATCCTTGGGGGCTGGTAGCGCTAGGGCTTGGTCCATATTTATAGAAGCCTTATTTATTTCGGCTTCATCAAAGTTATACTCAACGACAGTCTTTTTATCACCGTCTGACTTCTCGTATCTTGCGTGCTTAACGCCAAGCCGCGCGCCCGTCTTACCTGTAAGAGGCTTCATGAATTCTTTGAGATCAGCAGCGTCTTCTTTAGAAGGATGCTCTAGCTTCTGAACTTCATCGCGCTTTCCAGAAAAGTAACTAATTCCTCGCCAGACACGGTTCGCGAAGTCCGTAATTATCATTCCGCCATCCATCATGGCGATACCGCCCATCATCAGACCATATGGGGCTATTTCGGCGATGACAGACCCTGTTTCTAATCGGGTCACAAACAGCTTTGGCGCGGCTTCATCTTTGCTGCGATAGTGCCGCTCATACATACGCGCCAGCGAAGCAAAACTATGCCCTAATTCTTCGAGTCCTACGGGTTCGCCAGGATCAAGCGTAATAACAAGACGGTCGCCATGTTCTACGACATCATATGAAACCATCTCAAAGCCTCAATTCTGTTACGTCTATCGCAGACATGCATTGCAGAAAGAACGCCATGGTAAATACGCCTCTGCTGATCTTGTTCGCGATGTTCTTTTCGTTTTCGTTTACGTCTATTTTACTAAGTAAATCAGATAGTTGAGCGTATGTCACGCCTTTTCTCTTAAGCTCTGAACGCAATAAATTCTTTGCCTTATCAGACCATTCTGCGTCCGTGCTGTGCTTTGGCATATCTATCTCCGTGGTAAAAACCTCATTAATAGGGTTATATCCCTTGACGTGATGATGCGTAACCCCTATTTATAGGGTATAGACATCATAGGTAATGACATGGCACAGCACTTCCTTCTTTCAGCGGCATCACGCACCCTTAGCCTTCGCAGCATCTACAAAGCAGGCGAAGACGCGGCGTATCAGACGTTTTGCGAAATGCGCTGGCCTGAGACAGATGGCGAAGCGGTTTGCCCATGCTGTGGCTTCGATGAAGCCTACAAGATCACCACACGCCGCAAGTTCAAGTGCAAGGCATGTCACCACCAGTTCAGCGTGACTAGCGGCACAATCTTTGCTTCACGCAAGATGGATTTCGTGGACCTGCTGGCTGCGATCTGCATCATCGTGAACGCGTCTAAGGGTCTGAGCATGGTTCAGCTTTCCCGCGATATCGACTGCCAATACAAAACGGCTTTCGTTCTGGCTCACAAGTTGCGCGAAGCTATGGCGATGGAAGTTCACACTGGCGAAGTTCTGGACGGTCACGTTGAAATTGACGGTGCATACTTTGGCGGTCACATTCGCCCTGCCAACATGAAGTCAAAGCGCGTTGATCGTCGCCTTAAGCGCCACCAGACAGGCACACGTCGCGTTGTGGTTGCCATGCGTGAGCGCACAGGACGCACTCTGCCATTCATCGCTATGTCCGAGGGTGAAGGCGTTGCACTCGCTGTTGAAAACGTATCCCGCACAGCCACAATGTCAGCCGACGAGGCGTCCCACTGGGATACGCTGCACGACGGGTGGATGGTTGACCGCGTGAATCACAGCGAGATTTACAGCGACCACGGCAAGCACACCAACATGGTTGAATCGTTCTTTTCACGTCTGCGCAACATGATCGAAGGCCAGCACCACGGCGTTTCACCTAAGTATCTGCACCAGTATGCAAACCACTCTGCATGGTTAGAAGACAACCGCCGCACCGATAACGGCACATTGGCGCATATCGTTGTGTCTAACGCGATGGACGCGCCTGTATCGCGGAACTGGAAGGGGTATTGGCAGAGAGCGGCTTAATTGCCTATCATAATTCTTGAAATTACGCTCGAAACAGACTATGTCTTTGTTATGCGGTGGCTGATCCAGTGGTAGTAGCTGGGGTAGGTCCTGCTCAGGGGTAGCTTAGGCTACCCCTCTTCATTTAGCGGATCACACCTTGCGGATCACTCTTATTGCAAACCGTTTCTAGCGTTTCTGCTGTAAGGATACCGAATGACTTGTGTGCACGGTGTCTTTTCAGGCGAGCAGTTGGCCGCTCTTGTCTAAGCAACCCGAAAGCAGAGAAGTCAGCAGCTTGGATGAAATAGCTTTTGTGGCTTTCTTTAAATTGTGGGTCCTCAATAATGCGGCGGAACGGTATATTCTTTGTTGTTCCGCCATCATTCCAACCCCCAAACTGACTCGGAATATGGTTGTGAACTCGCATCTTTCTTACAAGCGCCGTGTACTGATCCTCTTTGCCTTGATCACAAATCAAATGTGCGAATGAGTTTCTGGCTAGCATTGTCCGATCTACGCGATTTAGAAGCCGCTCAAATGCTCGATACTGGTTGTCATCTGCATTGCAGACATTGAATATAGTGACTCCGTGTTTTTGGTTGAGATAATTCAACATTTTGAATGAGGTGTGGAATATTTGCGCCCGCTTGTGGCGTGAAATCGTCTTCAATGAACCTGCTGCACCGCGACCCGACAGAAATTGCTGGGCGTGAAGCTCATAGTTCATTGGAATCCCGTGCACTTTTAACAGGTGCTTTCGCCATCCCTTTATCACGCCAAAGACTTCATACCACTGGTCGCAAGGTACGCATATTGCTGAGAAAATATTTACGGGGCGCTCTGTCGAGTCATCAATGTATAGAAAGTGCATCACCAATAAAAACTACGCAAGGTTGCAAGAGTCAACTATGCGCCGTTTGCCTTCAGTCTCCACAAACACCCGTCAGGCCCAAAGTCCTGCACAACGCGCCCGACTTTCTGCTCACGCTGCAACGCATCACGCGCCCGTTTCAGCACGTCAGCCTGTAGCGCGTCGTCTGCATCCCATCCCTTGCGCTCAATAATCCATGCGGCAATGGTTTCGTCGTCGGCTGGTCCCTCGCGCAATCTGTCGCGGGTTATCAGCTTCAACTCATTGCGCCCGAATAACTGCTTATACTTACCACGCGGCGCAATGCCCTTGGGGTCGTCCTGATAGCCGCACAGGGCCAAGGCGCGGTCTATAGCCGCCAGATCGTCGCGGATTGCATCAGCGGCTTTCTGCGCGACCTTATGCGCCCCCGCAATCTCTGCGCGTTTCTTGATTAAGCCATGAATTACGATTGATTGTCCCATGCCCTATTATGGATTCACGCGCCGTTATTTATAAGCTAGATTGTTGGTGCGTTTGATACATAAGGCCGAAAGAATGAACAAAAACCGACGTTCTTTTTGAATTCAACGAATTGCCGGTTAGGGTCGATCTTGCCAAGGCGATGCTGTCCCTCGACTTGGTGCAGTTGAGCCCAGCAACCTCGCGGCGAATTGTGGGTGTCTTGTGAGCTCAGTGGCAGACCTTGGTGGGGTCAGGCACCAGAAACCATTTCGAACCACGCAACAATATTTCGTAATCTTTGATGGTGAAGGGGCCTGGCACGTCGACACTATGCAGCCCACAGCAACGTCCGTTTTCCAATCCTTCCTTGGAGTCATGAACCGACAAACAAGATAATATTAAAGTCACTTGGGTCGAATTTCCGCCAACGCAGCATTCCGGAAAGAGGGCGGATTCCGGTTACTTGCGGCCGGTGCGAGAACACCATGGCATGAAGCCAAGAGCCGCCGTTCGGAACTAATTGAAAACGCGTGTCTTGCTGCATGGCCACAAGCAGCCTTGAGCCCTTTCTGACCACGGGATGCTATTTCAAATTCGTGTGTGCAGCAAAGGGCACATTGTCAGGGAGTCCCCATGCCGCCGGTGGCGCGTATCGGTGCACCGCAATGCAAATTCATAAAAATCGACACCTGTAGCGCTGCGGAACCGCAGCCTTCGCAACGTAAATGATCTCGCGGGACGCCCCCCCGCGCGACTGGGATTGTACTGGGCGGTTTCAGGTGTCTGCACAAATTCCGCAACTGTATTGCCGATCTCGTCCCAGAAGTTGGCCCACATACCTAAGTATCGCCTCAGCGGTCAGGCAATACACCTGCACCGGCACAACTGGCCATAAACAAGAGATAAGGATCTCAAAATGTCTAAAAATACTCCACCGAATGGCCCATCCACCACTGGCAATAAATCGGGCTCCGGCCGCGGCAACAACCCGCCAAGCGGCAAGTAGATCACCTCGGGGGGCCGGAGGATTCGCCCGGCCCACACGACCATACGCGTTTTTCCTGACGGTAATTTTATGTCTCCTTTCCCGAATTCTTCGAAAGCTCTTCTGACGTTTTCTTCGCTGTTGGCGTCGCCCGGCTGGCAAGCGGTGGAACCCGAGCGCTTCGCAACCATGAACATGCGCTTCGAGACCCATGAGAAACGTGCCGACGAGCTTCTCGAGAACATGCGTGAGGCGCTTTCCCTCCCGTCAGGGTCTGAATTGTGGGACAACAGTTGCGCGCATCAACTCCTCATTTCAGAGGAACACTCGACGCCTACGCGCTGCACACGGCTACGTTCGGCGCCGATGAGCGGCAGATTTTCTGGACACTCTGGCGCGATCTTGCACCGGCACTTGGAGGACATGGGGGTTTTGGTGCCAGGATGAGCCGATCATGCCGGAGCTTCCGGGCGGAGACCTGTGGTTCCTGCCACGGGTGGATACTGAACACCCCGAACGCCTTGTCTTGCCAGTCGCGGTAATCACCCGAAGGTGGCGCGGTCAGATCAAGGGGCCGATTGAAGGGATCTGGCGGGATGCGGGCGACGATAGGCATCGCACGCTTCAGGCCTGGCTCGTAGGGGAAGCCACACCGTCTCCACATAAGCTTGAGGAATGGTTTTCCGATGACCAGAAGTTTCAATATCGCGCCGAACTTACAGAACCGCCGAGAACCCGGGTAGTTCGCACGCTTTTGCTTTGGGCTCGCGTGCTGGAGACCAGTTGGAAGACCCTGGTTGCAGGTCTGACGCCAAATGTCGCGCCCGATGAGCCCGACCCAATGCGCAACAAGGCACTTCAACTTGCCCAGCTCTTCCGATTGGCGCATCAACTGACCATTGCGCCCCAAACCAAGGACGCGGTGACTGCCGATTGCATGTTTCTGGCGGCTGTGCAGGATTGGCTTGCGCGCGAGGATTGTCGCTCAATCCTCCCGCTTCATGACGGTCGTCTGCCTGCCTCTGAAGAGTGTGCAGCTTGGATGAGTGCGGAGTATCTACGGTTCGTTCGCCTATTGCCAGCCTCCAATGCAACTTTACGTACTTCGAGATCGTCCACAGTTACTTTTGTGCTCCGGTGAAACATTCCTTCGGCAATTGCATCTATAATTTTGCCTATCTGGCCAGTGATTTTAGCCCAGTCACGCTCGGCGTTGGCGCGGTCTTTTCTGACAGAACCAGCAAGACGATTGTAGTCCTCCTGACATGCGCGGGTATCCACATTTTGGCTATCTTTTTCAATTGGGCTTACTTCTGTTGACGCCGACCCGCCTGGGTCGTTTCATTTCAATATTATCAGATTCTACGAGAGCGGTGACTGCACTGACATGTAGAGTGAATTTGATCGATATAGGCGTCAGTTCATCGTCAGCGAAAGTTATGTCCTTAATGTGAGTAGTAGCTTGGAACTCTTCGCATCTAATTTGGCCCACGCTAGTATCTGGCCAATCAAAACGAGATTCACGGTCAATAATTGGATCATCGACACTCGCTCTGGCTGGCCCCATCGTCATATAGAATTGGAGATTAAAGCGGCCGTGCGCGAACGCTTAATTGTTCAAAATGCGTGCAAGCCGTCTGATGCGGAGCGCTCGATTGAGTTCCCCGCCAAAGATCAGAAGCAGTGCTGCGAGATACATGAAATAGAGGGCGGCGATGATACCGGCCATGCCGGCGTAATAGCTGGCGTAAGTACCAAAACTCTCTACGTAATATGAGAAAGCAGCTGCGAGGAGCGTCCATGCGAGTGCGGTGACGACAACGCCCGGCCAAAGGTTGGAGAAATTTGTGCGGCGCGCGGGTAGCAGGACATGCGCCGCGAAAAGCACCACAATAAAGATGGTGGCGGACGCTGGAAATCGAATCAGCCTGATGGAAACCGATGCCGGATCAAAGCCCGGAATGAGCGCGTGCAGCCAAGACCCTGCGCGCGGCGCTAGCACCAAAAGGTAACCCACCAATACAAGAGCCAAGCTGGCAAAGACGACCATGGCAATCTGGACACCGAGAAGTACGAGCGTTGACCTGGTTTCACGCAGTCCATAGGCGCGGTTCAACCCGATACGTACACTGTCGACGCCGCCGACCGCGAACCAGATCGTCAGCAGAATACCGATGCTGAGTATCCCGCCACGGGGCACCGTCATCACCTGCTCGACCTCAGAAACGATCGGTTCGATCAGCGGCGGTGGCACGATGGCAATCAAGAAATCGATGAGTTTGTTGGCCATTGACCGGTCGCCAATGAAAGCTGTAATCGCGCTCGTAAAAATCAGAAATGGAAACACCGCAAGCAACGAACGAAAGGCAACGTTGCCCGCCAGTCCGAACGCATCGTCACTCCATAGCCTTAGGATTGCTTCTCGCAATACAGCCCGCACCGCGCGCACGCCCCTGCGGTTGAACAGTTCTTCTGGATTTGGGCTGAGAACGCCATGAGTCATGACGATTTCGCGCCTTGGGTCAGGGTCAGATTTGGCCTTCATGCGCCGCCCCCGCTCATTCGAGATACTCTCACTGTAGAATGTCACTCACAACTGAATCGGTATTAGCACTGAGATTTGACCTACTCAGTCGTTATGCTTTGTTCGTCATGTTGTGGTCAATGCCGGTGCCCCTTTCCATTACTGTTTTGCAATCTCGGCGCTGGCTTTGGAGCGATAGCTGACGTTGCCGGGCTCAAGGTTGCGGTAGCGGGGGGTGAGCCGATCAAGGAGCACGGTGGTCACCTTGGCGTCACCAACGGCCGCCGCCCATTCTCGCATCCGCTTAGTATTGGTACTGCTATTGGTATCGCCGAATCGTGACGCAGTTTTGGAACAGCTTCAAAACTGTAGGTTAGTAAGTGACACCCCGTGATGTGCTTCGCGACGCACATAGTAATTCCACCTATAAACACATTCTTTGATCAGGAAATCAGGAGCCACTGAAACCGGGTGGGCCAAGCCTCATACACAGAATACACAGAGTTTCGGATACTCCCGAACTATCATTTCCATGTAACCCCCGATTAATTTTACTATTTGAGCATAAAGGCTTAAATTCAACGAACAGTTTGGGTAGTTACATCCACCAACCTTAGTGAGGGCTTCCCCATGGCCACCAAAACGATGCTACACCCCCGTAATCAACACAGAGAAGGTTACGATTTTGAGCGTCTAGTGGCGGATACGCCTGAACTTGAGGCATCTACGATCAGCAACCCTGTCGGTCAGACGACGATAGATTTCCAAGATGTGGGCGCAGTCCGAATGCTCAATCGGGCGTTGCTCAAGACGTACTACAATATTGATTTTTGGGATATCCCTGCCAATTATCTATGCCCTCCGATCCCCGGTCGCGCCGACTACATCCATTATCTCGCGGACTTACTTGCCAGTAGCAACGATCAAGAAATCCCGCGTGGGCCTAATATAAAAGCGCTCGACATAGGGACCGGTGCCAGCTTGGTGTACCCCCTCATTGGCCAGAGTGAATTCGGCTGGCACTTCACCGGCGTCGATATAGACCCGGCCGCCATCAAGTCGGCACAGCAGATATGCCAATTTAACAAGTTGAGCGTCAACATCAGACAACAAGATATACGCGAGAACATTTTTAGAGGAGTGATCGGACCTCACGAGGTTTTTCACCTCACCCTATGCAACCCGCCCTTCCATGCCTCCATCGAAAAAGCGAGTAAAGGCACCCAACGTAAGTGGAGCAACCTCGGCAAGGGGCATTCAAAAAAACTCAATTTTGGCGGTCAAAACGCCGAACTTTGGTGCCCGGGTGGCGAGATAAAGTTTATCGCTAGCATGGTTGAACAGAGCATGGAGTTTGCCAAACAGTGCCTATGGTTTAGCTCATTAGTGTCCAAAAAAGATAATCTTCAGCCGCTCTACAGAATTTTAAAAAAAGCTAAAGTAGCTGATTATAAAGTAGTCGAAATGGCGCAGGGGCAAAAAACGAGTCGTTTTATTGCATGGACTTACATTAAAAAAGGTCAGCGATCTTTATATATGAAGGGAGCTGGTAAATAGAACGGATGGCACCCCAGCAGGGGAGATATTCGAGGGATGCGCCAACACTTGGCGGCGCATCCCAAGTTGCACCGGCAAGAACCACCTCTATGACCCCGATATCCAAATCCATTCGGATCTATCCCTGATTGATACCGTTCGCCTTAAACGCTCTACCGCGAAAAGGAAGAGTGCCTTCAGGGGATGAAACTGGCGATTTTCAGATCACTGCGCAGGATCGGTCTCCCATTGTGGATACAACGCTGCATAGAGCCAAATACCGGCTGAATACACGACCGAGAAACGGAGGCGTCGAGAGAATGCACCCGCGTTCAACGGCACCACTGACGCGATCCGTTTGGTTTACGTGAAATGCTGCAACGACCTTGAGCCAGAACCTACTTTGAGACCACTTACGTCAGCCAGCGATCCCTAAACTGAGAATATGATACTGTCATTCCGCCCCTTATCTGCGTATAAAAGCGCCGATTAAGCATGATAAATTTGCTGTTTCGCCAACTGATGTGAGAACATGTGCCTTGCAAGGGAGTGGTTGGCAGGCGAAATCCCTGCGCACTGAAAATACGGTGCCTCTCGGTACTAGGGGGCGAGCAACTTGAAGAAACATGCTATCTCTCGACAAACTGTACCTCCGACAGAAGCCAGAAGGACAATTGAAATGCGGATGGATATACACAATTCCGAGATCCCCGTGCTTTGTCTTGCCTGCAAAGCGCGTCACGGGGGTATCTGCGGTGCGCTCGAGCCCGATCAATTGCTGCGGCTTGGGCGTCAGGCAGGACGGCGCGAGGTGGCTCCGGGTACCGAGTTGATCGCGGCCGGTATACGGATAGATGGATATGCCAACATCCTGAGCGGTATCGTCAAATTAACCAAACTCTTGCCAGACGGCCGCCAGCAGATCGTGGGTCTTCAGTTCGCGCCAGATTTTTTGGGTCGCCCCTTTGCCGAAAGCAGTGATGTCAGCGCAGAAGCGGCAAGCACAGTTCGCCTTTGCTTGTTTCCGCGGTCTGCATTGGAGGAAATGGTGCGCCAGTCACCAGGGCTGGAGCATAGGCTTCACGAGCAGGCGCTTCGCGAACTAGATGACGCGCGCGAATGGATGATGATTTTGGGTCAAAAAACAGCGGGCGAAAAAGTTGCCTCTTTCCTGCTTTTGCTGGGTCGGCATGTCGACCCCTACGCGGCTGGCTTCTCCGACACATTTGAGATTCCTCTTAGGCGGGCGGATATTGCCGATTTTCTTGGACTGACAATTGAAACGGTCAGCCGACAAATATCGCATTTGCGTAAAGGAGGGGTGATCACGCTTCAAAAGAACCGTAGCGTGACGGTGTACGATATTTCGGCGCTTGAGTTGGCGTCGGGTATATGATTCTCATTGTGATGCGGTCGGTAGTAAAAACGGCATCACATAATCACATTCGAACGCTAGATGTCTGCGCAACGGTATGAACATACACCGCAGCATATACCCCAACCTTTCCGCATCTTCCTTGTGCGCCGCCGTGACGAATGCTTGAATGGATTCTTGTATGTCGCGTGCGTGGTCTTCGTCTTCCTGATGCTCGTGCCGAAGCCGATCTAGGACCGTGTGAATTTTAGTATCTTTCTTGAGTAACAGGGGAAAGATGATCGTTTCTTCAAGCCGATGACATCGACACAGCGTTGACTGAAGCTGTTTCGCAAGGATCGCGGCGGCCCGAGTGTCAACTTTGAACGGCAGTGAATCGGCCAAATTCTCTAGCCTTTGACACAGATCAAACTGGGCCAAGATACAGGCATCAAAAACAGATGCCCCTTCAAAATAGACAGTTTCGGGGGTGCGCGGCATGAGTATCGTCTGTGCTCCTTGTCGCGGGTACGGCTTTAGACCTTGCCGTGCAGCCTACTCCTCAAATCGCGAAAAACCTTGATCCAAATCAAACCTGCCGCCGTCACCTCGTGGCATTGGTGACTTTACCGACCGCATAGCGCCGACAGGCGTGCGGCAAGGTTCAGATCATGGGAAAAGAAACGATGCTGAATAACAGATCGGACGATAGTGCAGCAAACGCGCGACCCGTATCCGGTTCACTGGATCGCGCCGAGACCCGTGCCAGCATGCGGCACCTGAAAAACGGGGACGGCCACATCGTCTTTTCACTACCGGGCATCAAATGCGGCGGGTGCGTCTCGTCAATTGAACGCGCGTTGAACGCGCGGGATGACGTGGTCTTGGCTCGTGTTAATCTTACTCTACGCCAGGCAAGTGTCACTCTTGCCGGTTCGGACACAGATCCATCGCTGATCGTCGATAACCTTGCCAAGCTCGGCTTCGATGCCATTCCAACGGAAATGGGTGATAGCGATACTTATCCTCAGGACACAACGGGCAGGCTTCTTTTGCGCGCCATGGCGATTGCCGGATTCGGGGCCGCGAACATCATGCTGCTGTCGGTCGGTGTCTGGTCAGGTGCCCAAGGGCAGACCCGCGAGACCTTCCACCTTATCTCTGCCCTGATCGCCGTTCCCGTCGTGATTTATGCGGGGCGGCCATTCTTTGCATCCGCCATAGGTGCTCTGCGCGCGGGGCGTACGAATATGGACGTGCCGATTACGCTTGGCGTGATATTGGCGCTCGTGCTCAGTTTATTTGAGACCCTCCGTGGCGGTGAACATGTTTTCTTCGATGCCTCAGTCACCCTTCTCTTTTTTCTTCTAGCGGGGCGTTATCTTGACCACTTGATGCGTGAACGGGCACGCAGCGCGGTCACGGGACTAGCGCGGTTGGTACCGCGCGGCGCAATGGTACGTCAGAACGATGGACGGTTTGCCTATGTGCGCCTTACTGAAGTGACGCCCGATGCGATCCTGTCCGTCGGTCCAAACGAACGTCTACCTACTGATGCCGTTATTGTCACAGGTGCCACAGATCTTGACCGCTCTCTTGTAACCGGTGAAGCAATTCCGGTTACCGCCAAACCCGGCGATACACTCGAGGCAGGAACACTCAATTTGACCGGCAGGATCGAGGTGCGGGTTCTCCGCAGTGCCGATGAATCCTTTCTGGCGCAGATGATTCATATGCAGACCGCCGCAGAGAATGGACGCGAGGGTTATGTCCGCGTCGCCGATCGGGTTGCCAGACTTTATGCCCCTGTCGTCCATATTTTGGCGCTGGCCACCTTCGCGGGGTGGATGATCATGACCGGTGGTGATTGGCAGGCTTCAGCGTTTGTGGCCATCAGCGTTCTCATCATCACATGTCCCTGCGCTCTAGGACTGGCAGTGCCGGTGGCGCATGTGGTGGCCGCAGGACGCTTGATGCGCATGGGCATTTTGATGAAAGACGGGTCGGCATTGGAACGGTTGGCCGGGATTGACCGGGCGGTATTCGATAAAACCGGGACGATAACCACAGGGACACCGATTATCGGTGTCGTTCCCACTGATCCCGCCGTTCGATCAACTGTAAAGGCATTAGCGCTTCATTCAGTCCATCCCGCGGCCCGCGCGATTGTTATGCGTTTGTCGGACCGCCCCGCGCATATTCAACATGTAAACGACGTGCCCGGTTTCGGTGTCGAGGCTAGTATCGGGGACCGTCGCGCACGGCTGGGCCGGTCGGACTGGGTGGCAGAAATAGCAAACGGTCCTGCCGGGACGGCAAGCCCGGCGTTTGCGTTTGAAGGCGACACGGCAGTTTCCTTCGATTTGACCGAGATGCTTCGACCCGGTGCAATAAAGGCTATCGCAATGTTTGAAAGATCAGACATTCCCGTCACCATGCTGTCAGGTGACATCGCGGACCGTGCGAATAGTGTCGCAGGTATGGTCGGAATTTCCGATGTGCAGCACGGCACCACACCGGCGGAAAAGATTGCGATGCTCGACGCCTTGCACCGGAAAGGACACCGGGCGCTGATGGTTGGCGATGGGCTGAACGATACGGGCGCATTGGCAGCAGCGCATGTTTCGATGGCCCCTGCCAGCGGATCGGACGCAGGGCGCACTGCCGCAGACTTTGTATTCCTGCGCGACCGACTGGATGCAGTACCTGCGGCGTGGCGCGTAGCGCGGGATACCGCAGGTATCGTTCGACAGAACTTCGGGCTCGCTATCGCCTATAATTGCATCGCAGTTCCGCTGGCTGTTGCCGGGATGGTAACGCCTCTGATCGCGGCTCTCGCGATGTCTGGCTCATCTATCGTTGTCACCCTGAACGCGTTGCGCCTCAACAAGTCGGAACCATCTAGCCCACACGCCACTACGTCGGTGGACATAAATCAGGTGCCAGCATGACGATCTTGGCCATTCTCATACCTGTGACTTTGCTGATGGGCATCGTCGGTCTGGGCGCATTCTTTTGGACCCTGCGAAGCGACCAATACGAGGATCTATCCGGCGACGCCGAACGCATCCTCTTTGATGATGATCGGCCACTGCCTGCGAAAAACGCACGGCCCCCTGCTAAATTTAAGGAGACTACCCCATGATGTCGAACCTGACAGGTGCCGAGCGCGCCAGCGCGATGTTGATCACGGGCATCGGCGTCGTCATCGGGCTCACGATGGCCATTGCTGGGCGCAATGATGTGATGGGCGCGCAGGGCTGGATTGTCTTGGCATTCAGCGCCGTCCTGTTCTTTGTAGTGGCCAACGCTCTCTATCACCCCGAACCCACTGAGGATCGAACAACGTCTTACTATGATGACCCCACAAAGGTGGGCATCCTTCTTGCACTGTTCTGGGCAGTGGTGGCCATGGGAATAGGCGTCTGGGTCGCGGCGCAACTGGCGTGGCCTAATTTACGTTTCGATGCAGCCTGGTCCAGTTTCGGGCGAATCCGTCCGGTGCATACCTCAGGTGTCATTTTTGGCTTTGGCGGGAATGCACTGATTGCGACGTCGTATCACATCATGCAACGAACCAGCCGTGCCCGAATGCCAGATCAGGTCACACCGTGGTTTGTTCTGCTAGGTTTCAACTTGTTCTGTATCATCGCCGCCAGCGGCTATCTGATGGGTGTGACCCAATCCAAGGAATACGCTGAACCGGAGTGGTATGCCGATATTTGGCTGGTCGTCGTCTGGGTGGCGTATTTCGTGCTGTATATCCGCACGCTCGCCCGGCGGAACGAACCGCATATCTATGTGGCCAACTGGTACTATCTGGCCTTCATTCTGGTCGTCGCGGTGCTTCATATCGTCAACAATCTCGCGGTACCCGCGTCCTTTGCCGGTGCAAAAAGCTATTCCGCATTTTCCGGCGTTCAGGATGCAATGACCCAATGGTGGTATGGTCACAACGCCGTTGCCTTCTTTCTGACATCCGGCTTCTTGGGAATGCTGTACTATTTCTTACCTAAGCGGGCCGAACGTCCGATCTATTCCTATCGGTTGTCGATCCTGTCTTTCTGGGGGATTACATTTTTCTATATCTGGGCGGGTTCGCATCACCTGCATTACACGGCCCTACCCCATTGGGTGCAGACGCTGGGCATGACATTTTCTGTGATGCTGCTGATCCCGTCATGGGCAAGCGCGGGCAACGCGCTGATGACGTTAAACGGCGCGTGGCACAAGGTTCGCGACGACGCGACCTTGCGGTTCATGATGGTGGCAGCTGTTTTCTACGGGCTGTCAACTTTCGAAGGGTCGTTCATGGCGATCCGCCCCGTGAACGCTCTGTCGCATTATACCGACTGGACCATCGGGCATGTGCACGCCGGTGCCATGGGGTGGGTCGCGCTGATCACCTTCGGGTCGATTTATGCACTGACGCCGGTGCTGTGGAACCGCGAGAGGATGTATTCCGGGATGGCCGTAGAGTGGCACTTTTGGTTGGCACTGGCTGGCACAGTCATCTACGTTTTCGCAATGTGGAATAGTGGCATTACCCAAGGGTTGATGTGGCGAACCTACACAGAAAGCGGCACGCTGCGCTTTTCCTTCACCGACACGCTGATCGCAATGCATCCCTATTATATAGCGCGTGCGCTCGGTGGGCTGATGTTCCTCATCGGGGCCTGCATCGGTTTTTGGAATGTAATCATGACAATTCGACATGTTCCAAACCTGAGCCCCGAATTGGACTATCCGAAATCATCCAAAGCCACGGAGCCGGCCGTGCCGGTCGCGGAGTAATCGCATGTTCAAAACTATACTCAAACCCTTCGCAAAGTTTTTCGAGCTGCAAGCAAAGACCCATTATCGGGTCGAACGCCACTCAATGGCGCTGACGTTCGGGATCATACTGGCAGCCGGTGTCGGCGGCTTCGTCGAGATCGCGCCGCTGTTTACTATCGACGACACGGTCGAAATTGACCCGGACATGCGTCTTTACACACCGCTGGAGCAAGCGGGGCGCGACATCTATATTCGCGAAGGCTGCTATGCCTGCCACAGTCAAATGATCCGCACGCTTCGCGATGAAGTCGAGCGCTATGGACCGTATTCGCTGGCTGTCGAAAGCCAGAATGATCACCCAATGCTTTGGGGGTCGAAACGCACGGGGCCTGACCTGGCCCGCGTCGGCGAAAAGTATTCCGATGACTGGCAGGTACGTCATCTGGTGGATCCCCGCGCATTGGTACCGGAATCTGTCATGCCGCACTATGCGTTTTTGCTGGATGCACAGCTTGAGACCGATAGCCTACCCGATCGGCTCTGGGCGTTGCGAATGGTTGGCGTCCCCTACACGGATGCTATGATCGAAAACGCCGGTGTTGATGCCGTGGGACAAGCCCGACCAGAATCAGACTGGGCGGATGGTGTGCTTGACCGATACGGTCAAGAAACCGCCGTCCGGACCTTTGATGGTCGGACCGACCTGGTGACCGAAATGGACGCGCTTGTCGCCTATTTGCAGATCTTGGGTCACCTGACCGACCTTCCACAGCAAATTCAACCGCAGGCGGAGGAATAACCAATGGAGTTATCTCACGAGCTTCTTGTGGGCTTAGCCAAATCGTTCGGTCTTTTTTGGCTTATTGCCCTTTCGATAGGGATCACCGCCTATGCTTTCTGGCCTTCGCTGGGCAAGCGGTTCGACACCGCAGCGAACAGCATTTTGGACGATGAAGCCGGCCCTGCACGCGCCGGCACATTGCGTAAGGAGGATGATTCATGTCGGTAAAAGACCGCGACCCGCTTACTGGGCATCAAACCACAGGGCATGAATGGAACGGCATTACCGAATTGAACACGCGGGTGCCGCGAGTGGTTTGGTTCTTTATCATCGTCACACATCTCTGGGCGGTGGTTGTCTGGATTCTTTTACCCTCGTGGCCGTTGGTCACGACGTATACCAAAGGTATCCTTGGTTTAGATCAACGCGAGGAAGTCGCAAAGAAAGTCGTCGCTGCGAATACAGACCGCGCTGCTTGGGGTGATCGGATCAAATCGATGTCAGCCGATGAAATCCTCGAAAACCCTGAGCTGATGGCGCGCGTGAATGATACTGGGCATCAATTATTCGGCGATAATTGCGCCGGGTGTCACGGCGCGCAAGCGACCGGCGGTCAGGGCTTTCCAAATCTGATAGATGGTTCCTGGCTTTGGGGTGGTGACACCGAAACGGTCATGGAAACACTTCGCGTTGGCATTAACTCGCCCCATCCCGATACTCGGTGGGCCCAGATGCCTGCGTTCGGGCGTGACGGTTTGTTACCACGCGGCGATGTCCGAATGGTCGTAGATTACGTCCAATCACTTTCGGGCACCGAAGCCCCCGCTGACAGGATTGCAGCGGGCGCGGAAATTTTCGCGAACAACTGCACAAGCTGCCATAGCAACGACGGCACAGGTAACGTGGATGCCGGCGCACCTAACCTTCGCGACGATTTCTGGATCTACGGTGGAGATGACGAAGCGATGTTCCGTACGATCTGGGCTGGCCGTCAAGGTTGGATGCCCGCATGGGAGGACCGCCTGACAGAAACCGAGCGCAAGATCATCGCCGTCTATCTTCAACATGCACGACAGGACACAGTAAAATGACCGCAATTATCCAAACCCGTTTCTGGACAGGGCCGCGCCTTTACGCTCTTGCTACCGTGAGCTTGGTGACCGCTCTTTTTATTGGTGCCAACGCGCACCTGATATCAGTCGCCTTTTCGTCAAAACCTGATTGCGTCCTGCATCCCCCATCAGAAGGCACCGCAGCCCTGCGCGCGGCGAAACCATCATGCTGAGTGATCATGCAAACGACCGAGACAACCGACCACACCCGGACGGTTCTCGCGTCAGTGGCCGCATTCCCGATGTTGTCCCCGCGCTACCGCGCGACAACGCCCGCGCCCGCCATCTGCCTTGGCGCATGGCATTTCACTGGCTTCGGTTGGGATGGTCGGATCTGTGGACGAACCCGGTTCCAAGCTTGCTTTATGGGCTAGGCGTATTTGCCATTTCAACCCTGTTGGTCTGGGCACTATTTCTGTTTAACTACGAATATGCTCTCTTTCCCGCGCTCGCTGGCTTTATGGTGGTCGGTCCGATAATCGCCAACGGACTTTACGAAAAAAGCCGGATACTGGAAGAAGGTAGACGCCCGACCTATCTGCGCATGTTTCTTGTCCGCCCGCGATCCGAATATCAGGCGTGGTTCATGGGTGTGCTTTTGCTTGGATTGATGCTTTTATGGTTGCGAGCAGCGGTGCTGATCTGGGCACTGTTTTTTGGCATCGTACCGTTTCCCGGCACAGATGAGATCGTGCCGATGTTGTTCACGACGCCCACAGGTTGGTCCCTTCTGCTGGTCGGCGGTATCGTCGGCGCACTTTTCGCAGCCTTCTCATTTTCGATCAGTGTTTTTGCCATGCCAATGCTACTAACCGAGCACACCGATGCGCTTTCCGCTATGGGCCTCAGCATAGCTTTGGTCTGGAATAATTTGCCGGTAATGCTCGCTTGGGGGCTGATCGTGTTGACGTTGTTCTTGGCATCACTTGCCACGGGTTTCGCCGGTCTGATCGTCGTATTTCCGATCCTAGGTCACGGGACATGGCACGCCTATCGCGCGATCCGAGGCGACAAGCTTTAAACGAAAAATTCCGCAAGCTGGTTTTTAGCCCGGCTTGCGGATATCGCAATGGGTGACGTCACCCCCTCCGTCCACCATACGTGAAGCGTTATGTCACGGGGCGGGCCAACAGCCGTAAGACCAGAAATCTAATAGTGGCCAAGAGATGAGCGCGGTGCCAAAGCCCATCAGAAAGATCAAGACGGCGAGCGAGATGATCGCGCTGATCTCTAGGTGAGATTTCCAAGATGAATGTGGATCAACAGCCTGCTTTTGCAGTGGATCGGTGAGGTCAAATTCGCGGTAAACCATGAGTACGTCCTTAGTATATTGGTTCAGTCATTGGAGCTTTGCTTTTGCGCCCGACTACCTTCCGCAGCAGGGCGCAAAACGGTCGCATATTTACTTGTCCGAACTGGGTATCTCGTCGAGGGACGAAAATATGTCGGGGGTCTCATCACCTTCGACGAATAGGTATCCCGCTAGGCCGCGTTCAGCGCGGGACAACGCGTGGTCAACCAGCACAAAGCGCCCCGGCACCTCGCACTTGAACTCGACTATTCCTGAACCGCCGGGGGCCACTAAGATGGTCTGAACGCTTTCCAATGGCGGCGTGAGAAGCGAGCCGTGCAGGTACGCCTTGTCAAAGATTTCACCGATCACATGGAAAGCCGAAGTGTAGTTTGGCCCGCCGACGCCAAA
>TARA_R110002012_G_scaffold57941_7_pt1 | contig 26476 bp, 27 predicted proteins | sample TARA_R110002012 | Tara Oceans TARA_R110002012 (sample SAMEA4396515) | marine metagenome | biome: Westerlies Biome; feature: [DCM] deep chlorophyll maximum layer (ENVO:01000326); material: water (ENVO:00002006), including particulate matter (ENVO:01000060) such as... | depth 40 m | reverse complement strand
CACGGATCTGCGCGCGCAGATCCTCGATTGGGCCGTTGACCAGCCGGGCACCGGTGTCGCGGATGATGAGGGCGGGGACGCTGCGCACCTGCAGCAGGCTCGCGGCGCGGCGGTCGGCCTCGACCGCGTGGGCGATCGCCGGATCGGTCATCGCGCCGGCAAAGGCGGCTGCATCAAGTCCGATGTCGTCGGCCAAGTCAGCCAGCACTTCCGGCTCGGCAATATTGCGCGCCTCAGAGAGATGGGCGAGCTGAATACGGTCGAACAGGTCCCAGTGCGCCGCCTGACCGCCAAGCGCTTCGGCAGCCTTGCAGGCAAGAGCGGCATTCCAGCCGGCCGGATAGTCGAAACCCGCCTTGCGCATGGCTTCGATGTTGACCAGATCGGGCCGGTCGGAGACCTCGCGGCAAACCGACCAGTGGCCGAGAATGGTCTCGCGGGCCTCGGCGGGCGTGCCCCAGCGGGCAGCCATTTCCTCACGGCTCGCCTGCAGCACGAAGCTGCGGTGGCGGATATCAAGATCGAACTCGCCGGCCAGGCTGCGCATCCGCGAGGAGATGTTGAAGCACCAGCAGCAGACGACGTCGTGAAAGAAATCGATGGTCAGACGCGCCCCCATCACGCCACCTCCTGGACAGGCAACGCAGCCGTCAGCCGGGCCGCAAGCTCGGCCACGTGGCGCCCCTGAAACCGGGCGCCGGCGAGATCGGTCTCGGTGGGCGCACGCGATCCGTCCGCACCGGCGATGGTGCCTGCACCATAGGGGGCGCCGCCGATGATGCCGTCTGCGCTGGTCTGGCCGGCAAAGGTGTAGGGCAAACCGGCGATCAGCATGCCGAAATGCATCAGCGGAATATGGGTCGACAGCAGTGTTGCCTCGTGGCCGCCATGCTGTGACCCGGTGGAGGCAAAGACCGCGGCGACCTTGCCGACCAGCGCGTTCTCAGCCCACAGCCCACCGGCCTGGTCGAGAAACTGCTTCATCTGGCCTGCCATCATGCCAAAGCGCGTCGGCGTGCCGAAGATGATGCCGTCATAGGCGGCGAGGTCGGCAGGCGTGGCCACCGGGGTGTCATCGTCGATGTAGCCCGCAGCCTGACGCACCGGCCCGGGCACGGTTTCAGGAATGCGGCGAATGTCGACCGTGGTGCCGGCGACGCTCAGTGCGCCTTCGGCCTCGGCTTCGGCCAGCGCGCGGACATGGCCGTAGCTTGAATAATACAGAACGAGAATGCGGGGCATGGGATCCTCTCCGGCTTGGTGTTTCAATACCGGGAGGATCGGTGAAACCGGGTGCGGGAATAAGCGCCCGGTTTGCAAAGGATTGTTTACGTGGCGTTACGAATGCGGTTCCAGCGCGGCGCGGAGATGATCAAGGAAGGCTGTCACCCGCGCATCCATGCCGAGCCGCGATGCGGTGACGGCGAAGATTTCTGGCGCAGGGAGTTCCCAGTCCGGTAGCACCCGCACCAGTTCGCCGCGCGCTTCGGCGGCATCGGAGACGAAATCCGGCAGCGTGCCGATACCGTGACCGGCAATCAGCAGATCGCGCAGCACAAGGCTGTTGCCGACCTTGACCTCGGGATCAAGCGCGATGGTCTGTTCACCGCCGGGGCCGGAAAGATTCCATTCGGTGAGATGGTTGGCGAGCAGAAAGCCGATGATGCAGTGATCCTTGATGTCGTCGGGGGTCTCGGGCGTTCCGGCACCTTCAAGATAGGCCGGCGCGGCAAAGATGCGCTGCCGCACGGTTCCGATGCGCCGCGCCACCAGCGCCGAATCCGGCATGGCCGCGCGGATGCGGATCGAGACGTCAAAGCCGCCCTCGACCATGTCGACCACCCGGTCATCGAGCGACAGGGTGAACTTGAGATCGGGGTATTGTTCGAGGAATTTTGGCAGGAACGGCGCGATCACCATCTGGCCGAAGGAGCTCGAGGCGTTGACCTTGAGATGGCCGCGGACCGCGCCGACGCCCTCGCGAATGCGGTCTTCGGAGCGGCTGACCGCATCAAGAATGGCCTGGGACTGTTCGTAGTAGAGCCGGCCGGCATCGGTGAGCGACATGGACCTTGTGGTCCGGGTCAGCAGCGCACAGCCGAGACTTTGCTCCAGCAGCTTGAGTTCGCGGCTTAGCAATGCCGCCGACACGCCGAGATCATCGGCGGCACGGGCCAGGCTGCCGCGCTCGACGATGCGGCAATAGGCATTCATGACCGAGAGCTTGTCCATTCCCGTTTTCTCCCGACTTCGGCGCCGTCCAGACTGACCTCTTCCACGAACCCGGACTAGCACGATTGCGCCAAAGCCCAAATCCTCCGGGTCAGTCAACCTGGCCCGGTTTGACTCCCCTGCCCTTGACCGCCCTGTCCGCTGATCCATTTCCCCGGTCAGCCACGCGCTCGCGCTAGAATGCAACCTTGCACCGTGATTTCCCCATGCGGGCCCGGCAGAAAGACCACAGCTGATGCGACTTCTTGCTTTCCTCGTTGTCCTCCTTCTTCCCGCCACGACATGGGCCAATGACTGGGATGCGCTGGACCGCCCCGGCGCCATCGCCATCATGCGGCACGCGCTTGCGCCCGGCACCGGCGATCCGTCCGGCTTCACGCTGGGAGACTGCACGACCCAGCGAAACCTGAGCGAGCGCGGGCGGGAACAGGCGCGCAGGATCGGCGCGGCGTTTCGCGAACGTGGCATCGACTTCTCGCAGGTGTTGTCGAGCCAGTGGTGCCGGTCGCGCGAAACCGCCGAATTGCTGGAGCTGGGGCCGGTGAGTGATGCGCCCTCTCTCAACTCGTTTTTCCAGGATTATGCCAGCCGGGATCAGCAGACCCGCGAGACACTGCACCTGATCAGATCGGCTGCGGGCCGGCTCATGCTGGTGACACACCAGGTCAACATCTCGGCCCTGACCGGACGCGGAACCAGATCCGGCGAAGTCCTGATCATCCGGGAAAATGATGGCGAGATCGACGTCATCGGCAGCATCCTGATCGACCCGTAAACAGGTAATCACGCTCCCGGTCGGCGGCAGGCAGGACCGTCAGAGGTTGCAGCAATTGACACAGCCTGCCCACTGCGGCCAGTCTGCTTGTGTTTGCCCCACCGGAGACAACCCGCATGAGCATCGAATTTTTCATCACCACGCTGATTGTCGTGCTGCTTCCGGGCACCGGCGTGATCTACACGCTGGCGGCCGGGCTGACGCAAGGCGCACGTGCGGCGGTGCTTGCGGCGGCGGGATGCACGCTGGGGATCGTGCCACATGTCGTGGCGTCGATTGCCGGGCTGGCGGCACTCCTGCATGCCAGTGCGCTGGCGTTTCAGACGCTCAAATATCTGGGCGTCATCTATTTGTTCTACATGGCGTGGCAGATGTGGCGTGACACCGGGGCGCTCAATATCGATGGCGTCAAAGCCGAAGGCCTGCCGGTTCAGTCCGGGCGGAAGATCATCAGCGCAGGGGTCCTGCTCAATCTGCTCAACCCGAAGCTGACACTGTTCTTTCTGGCCTTCATGCCGCAGTTCATCGACAGCGCTGCCGCGGACGCGAGCCTGCAGGCGCTCAGCCTTGCCGGCGTGTTCATGGCGCTCACCTTTCTGGTGTTTGCGCTTTACGGGCTGCTGGCGGCGCAGGCGCGCGACCATGTGATTTCCCGCCCCAGGGTGCTGCGCGTGGTGAAGCGGTCATTTGCCTCGATGTTTGCCCTCATGGGGCTGCGCCTGGCACTGGCAGGACGCTGAAACAGCGATCAATGCACGCGAAGACGCAAAAAAGCGGCGGCGCCTCGTTCAAGGCACCGCCGCATTTGATCACTGACCGTCAGGTCGGAATTGGGCTGATCAACCAGCCGGTTCGGCGTCGACCGTCGGCACGGTGACAGTTTCCTTTTCCATCACAACCTTCGGCACAAGAACTTCCTTTTCGGTGGTTCCGACCTCGACATCGCCGGTCTGAACGTCATACTCCGGCGCCTGGCCGCCTTCAACGCTGACGTCGACATCAGGAAGACGCGCTTCGCGGGTCTGATCGATCTCAATGAAATAGAACGCGCCTGCGGCAATCACCACGGCTGCGAGGGAAAGTGCGACGACAGAACTGGTTTTCATGTTTATGTCCTTCTACTTGCTGCGTGTAACTTCACGATCAAAGTCTCCCAGCACAAACACCTGAGCAGCAGATTTGTTCCAATTGGACTTCAGGCCGGCACCGGCTGCATCGATGCCAACCGAACGCCACCCGGCGTTCGGCTCGTCATCAAAGACACTTGCGTAACGAGAGCGCGGATGCGCCGATCCGCCGGACCATCGGGCCGTGCGGGGGGAACCTTTTTGCCGTTGCCCCGTTGCTTGGAGGAGAAGGCGCGCCTATGTTCTGGCGACGCTGCGGAGAAGTTCCGCCGCCCATCCAATTATCTAGAGGAGAGACCCCATGGCCCTCGAACTGCCAAGCCTGCCCTACGACTATGACGCCCTTGCGCCCTACATGTCGCGCGAGACGCTTGAGTTTCACCACGACAAGCATCACCAGGCCTATGTCACCAAGGGCAATGAACTGCTTGAAGGCAGCGCGCATGCCGGCAAGTCTCTCGAAGAGATCTGCAAGGCAGCCTATGACGAGAAAAACGCAGGCCTGATCAACAATGTCGGCCAGCACTACAACCACCTGCATTTCTGGCAGTGGATGAAGAAGGGCGGCGGCGGCTCCAAGATGCCGGGCTCGATCGAAAAGGCGATCAATTCCGATCTCGGCGGCTTCGACAAGTTCCGCTCCGATTTCGTCGCTGCAGGCGTTGGCCAGTTCGGCTCCGGCTGGGCCTGGCTCGCCGTCAAGAACGGCAAGCTCGAAATCATGAAGACACCCAACGGCGAAAACCCGCTGATGCACGGCGCCTCGCCGGTTCTGGGTTGTGACGTGTGGGAACACAGCTACTACATCGACTACCGCAATGCGCGGCCGAAATATCTCGAGGCGTTCGTCGACAACCTGATCAACTGGGAACATGTCGCCGAAATGTACGAAAAGGCAGTCTGACCCCGGTCACTGCCTCTGCCGACAAACTTGAAAACCCGGTGCGTCACGCACCGGGTTTTTTCGTGCCAGTTGCCCTGCTGCGGCATGCTGAACACAGATAACAGACTGTTCACAAATTTTTGACTTCCCTGAGCATTCCAGCATGTAATCATGTGTTGGGGCGTGTCATCCAACCGATCATTTGCTCGAGGAGAAACTTCATGAAATTCCGGACTTTGTTTGCCGCAGCCGTTATCGGCGCCGCGGGTTTCGCACCGGCAATAGCCGCCGACGAACCCCAGGTGGTTCGCCAGGAACTGATGAAGAAGGCTGGCGGCGCCACCGGTGCCCTGGCCAAGATGGTCAAGGGCGAAAGTGATTTCGACGCCGATGCAACGCTTGCCGCACTGACCACGCTGAGCGAAGTGGCTGGTAGCTTCGGCGAACATTTCCCGGAAGGAACCGAGACCGGATTTGAAACCGAGGCCGCACCGGCGATCTGGTCGGACCGCGAGGGTTTTGATGCCAAGGTCGCGGCCTTCAAGGCCGATGCAGACGCCGCCGTAGCCGCAGCACCTGCCGATCTGGACGGACTGAAGGCCGTGTTTGGTCCACTGACCAAGAACTGCGGCAGCTGCCATGAGACCTATCGCCTGAAGAAGAGCTGATGAGCCCAGGCGTGATCTTTAAGAAATCCGGGCGCCGGTCGTGAAACGGCTGGCGCTTGGTCTGGGGCTGGCGGCCATCGCCGGTGCGGGGGTCGCCTTCCTACTGACGGCCCCGCAACCGGTGGCCTCGGAACGCCTCGAAGCCATCGCCGCGCTTGATGGAGACGCGTCAGCGGGCGAAACCCTGTTCTGGGCCGGCGGCTGCGCCTCCTGCCATGCCGCCCCGGGCGCGGAAGATGCCGCCCGGCTGGTGATGTCGGGGGGCGTGAAGCTGACCAGCGATTTCGGCACCTTTGTCGCGCCGAACATTTCGCCCGACCCCGAAGCCGGCATCGGCTCCTGGTCGGTGACCGATTTTGCAAACGCCATGCTTGCCGGGGTATCGCCGCGAGGGCAACACTATTATCCGGCGTTTCCCTACACTTCCTACACGCGGATGACGGATCGCGACATCGCCGATCTGTTCGCCTTCATGCAGACGCTGCCCGAGAGCCAGGTGGCTTCGTTGCCGCATGAGGTCGGGTTTCCGTTCAATATCCGGCGGGCGCTGGGTGGCTGGAAGCTGCTGTTCTTTACCGACGAGCCTCGGGTAGCACTTGACGGCGCGGACCCGCAGATCGAGCGGGGGCAATATCTGGTCGAGGGACCCGGCCATTGCGGCGAGTGCCACACACCACGCAACCCGATAGGCGGCTTTGTCGCCGATGCCTGGCTGGCGGGTGCCCAGAACCCCGAAGGTGAAGGGGTGATCCCCAATCTGACACCGGGCGGAAAATCGATCAGCAGCTGGAGCGCTGGCGATATCGCCTATTACCTCGAAAGCGGGTTTACGCCGGATTTCGACAGCGTCGGCGGATCGATGGTGGATGTGCAGAAGAACATGGCTCAACTGACAAGCGGCGACCGGGATGCGATCGCCGCCTATCTCAAGGCACTGCCCGAACGGGCCAATGGCTGGGAGTGAGTGATAGCCAGGTGTGTCCGGCTGCCACATGCAAACAGATTACTGGGTCAGGCGCGAGGAGACCTTTGAAGCCTGCTTGCCGATGCTCTCGAACGCGGCAATCAGAGCGGCGCTGCTGTTGGCATCGTAGAAGTGTTCGGCGGTGCTGGCGCAATAGGCGAGCAGTTGCTTGCCGCGGGTGGGCGCAGCAAAGGCCACCGTATAGACTTCGATGCCCTCGCCCTTCGCCTTGTCACACAACAGCTTCGTCGATGAATCGGCGGAATTGTAGTTGTTGTCGCCATCGGTCATGAAGACAATGAACTTCTCCGGCACTTCACCGGACTTTTCCTTGTGCTTGCTGTCCTCATTGCTCGAGCTGACTTTCTGGAGCGCCCAATTGAACGCCTCGGTGGAATCCGTGCCACCTTGAGCCGGCAACGCGTTGACAAAATCCCGCGTCTTTTAGGGCTTCCAGTGCAGGTTCTGGAAGCCTGTCATGTAGCTGTTGTAACTGGCAGCTCCGAGGCGGACATATTTGCGGTTGGGGTCAGCCGTTTCAAACTGGCTGATCAGGCCGCCGACTGCCGTCTTGAGCACATCGATCTTGCGCTGCCCCTCGAGATCCCAGTCCATCGAGCCGGACCGGTCCAGGACCAGCGCCATTGACAGGGCGCCCTGTGCTGCTTCGGTCGAGGCGCTTTGGGATTTGCCGATGACGCCGACGCTCAGGTCCTGCCGCCCCATGAACCGAGCCATGCCCGACGCTGTCTGGGTGCCGGTCATCGAAATGGCCACATCCCAGACGGTGGTGCCGTTGTTTTCAAACGGGGTGATGACGATTGCGGGCTTGACACTCATGTCGGCGAAAACCGGCATGTCCTCTTCCATCTGGCCCTTGAGGAACTGGGCGGCGAACAAGCGCGCGTCCTCAAGGCTGAGGTCATCCTCCTGCGAGAGCCGGGTAGAGGTTGCAAGCGCGGCACTGTCGACTGCATTCTGCATCCGCGTTTTCATCGACATCGCATTGGTGGTGTCGAGAGCCAGACTGGCAGCTATCACGACGACAGGAAGGGCCAGGCTCGTCATGATGGCAAAGTTGCCATCAGTGCTCTTCAACAATTCCGTAAATTTCCTGATCATTGGATTGGTCATTTCGGGATCCTGTTTGATCTGTCGCTCTTGATCACAACAAATACATCGGAACCCATCAGCGTTGCCTTAAACCAGACGTTCAAATTTTACGCATTACCAATTTGGTGCAGATCATCGGCTGATTTTACGTTGCGAGAGAGCCATTTGCACCTCTTTGAGACGCGGGGCACCCAACATATTGGGTGAGCAGCACCGGGCAATCCTGCCTTGAAACACTGTGTGTGAGCAGGCTCTGCACGATTGCGGCCGCCTGCTGGACATGGCAAGGCGCCGTGCACCGAGTTGGATGCACAGCGCTGCCGCTCCGGGTTCTCATCGGGTCAAGGTGCGAGCCGATCTCAATCGGTCAGCCGGGTTACCATCTGGACGGCTTCTTCGCCGATATCCTTGAAGGCTTGCTTCAGCTCGTCGGCACTGTCAGCGGTGTAGTAAAAATCGTTTCCCGAAGCGCAGGCACTGAGAAGCTCCTTGCCACGTTGGGGGGCCTGGAAGGCGACGGTGAAAATCTTGACCTCGTTGTTCTTTGCCGAAGTGCAGTGTTCCAGCGTCTTGCGATCCGCATAGTTGTCCCAGTATGAAGATCCGGTCGAGTTTTCACCATCGGTCATGAATACGATGAACTTGTGCGGTTTCTTCGTGCCGTTCTTGGAATAATGCGCGTTGATCTCGGTCGGCTTTGTGACCTGGTCAGCCGCCCAGGCCATGGCATCTTCCGAGTTCGTGCCACCGGTCGCCTCGAGCGAGTTGGCAAACGTGATGATGTCGGACTTGTTCCAGGAAATCGACTGCTTGTCGGAATCCCTAGTGTCGGAATTGTAGGCCACAGCGCCCATGCGTGCATATTCATCGGTCGGGTCGGATTCCGCGATATGCCCTGTCAGATCGGCTACGGCTTCCTTGAGAACGTCGATCTTGGGAACGTCGACTTCGACAGTCCTGGTCCCGCATTCGTACCGGCCCCGGTAATAGCTGTAGCAATATTTGGTGCGCGTTTCGGTCGTCGTTCTGCCCGACGCCCAGTCCATCGAACCGGAGCGGTCAAGCACAAGCATCATGGAAAGCGGATTTGAGCCGTCGCGCGCGGATTCGGATGTGCCGTTGATCGACACATCGATGGTATTCTTGCCGGCAAAGCGCGCCATCACCGTGGTCTGCTGCGATCCGACGACAGCCACATCAACCTTCCAGACGATTTTCTTTCCGCTGCCCGACTTGCTGACGGTCACAGTCGGAGTGGCTGTAAATCCTTCGAACGAATTGACGTCACTCGAGATCTGCGCAGCGAAAAACTTCTTCGCGTAGTCCTTGGCCTGACTTTCGGTAATATTCTCATCGGCCAACTGGCTGGTGGTCGCCAGGGCGGCGCTGTCTGCAGCGTTTTGCAGGCGCACCTTCATCGACAGCGCGTTGGACGTGTCAAGCGCGAGGCTGCCACCAACGATAAGCACCGGCAGCATCAGGGCTGCGAGCATGGTGAAATTGCCGTCTTCGGTACGAAGCAATTTCGCGATCTTCATGATCGTCGAATTGAACATTCGTGGACTCCACATCATCGGAATACGATGTGGCCAGAATAGACCTCAGGCGTGAGGATTCGATTAAGTCAAATGGTAAACAATCAACGAAGCCGAACGCGCATATTGCAGGTAATTTTCTTAATATCCGATGTATGCCAGGCCCCAAAAACTGCGGGGCCGGACACCGGCAATCCACACCTTTCTCAGGCCTTGCCAACCACCTTGAGTGCGAAGGCATATTCGTAGGCGATCTCTTCGAGACGCTGGAAACGCCCCGACGCACCGGCATGACCGGCTGCCATGTTGATCTTGAACAGGACCGGATTGCCGCTGGTTGACGCCTCGCGCAAGCGCGCGACCCACTTGGCTGGTTCCCAATAGGTCACGCGCGGGTCGGTGAGGCCGGCGATCGCCAGGATCGGCGGGTAAGGCTGTGCCGTGACGTTGTCATAGGGCGAGTAACCGGCGATGGTCTGGTAATCCTCGGGCGATGCGATCGGATTGCCCCATTCCGGCCATTCCGGCGGTGTCAGCGGCAGGGTGTCGTCGAGCATGGTGTTGAGGACATCGACGAAGGGAACGGCGGCAATGATGGCGCCGAACGCCTCGGGCGCCATGTTGGCCACCGCCCCCATCAGCATGCCCCCGGCGGAGCCGCCCTGGGCGACGATACGGTCGTGCGAGGTGAATTTCTGCTCTGCCAGGTAGCGCGCCGCGGCAATGAAATCGGTGAATGTGTTGGTCTTGCTGCCGCGCTTGCCGGCCTCGTACCAGGCAAAGCCCTTTTCCTTGCCGCCGCGAATATGGGCGATGGCATAGACAAAACCGCGATCGACCAGCGACAGGCAGTTGGTGTTGAAGCCCGCAGGTATGGCTATACCGTAGGATCCGTAGCCGTAAAGCAGGCACGGGGCGGAGCCGTCAAGCGGCGTGTCCTTGCGGTAGAGCAGCGTGACCGGAACCAGTTCGCCGTCCTGGGCCGGCGCCATGACGCGCCTTGTGACATAGTCTTCCGGCGTGTGGCCCGAAGGCACCTCGTCGCGCTTCAGCAGCGTGCGCTCGCGGGTGGTCATGTTGTAATCGTAGAGCTCTGACGGGGTGGTCATCGAGGAATAGCTGAAACGGACAACTTCGGTGTCATATTCCATCGAACCCTGGAAGCCGAGCGAATAGGCTTCCTCGTCAAAGGCGATGGCATGTTCCTCACCCGTGCTGCGGTCAAGAATGACGATGCGCGGCAGACCGTTTTCGCGCTCCATCCAGACCAGATGGTTGCGGTAGGCGCTGACTGACAGGATCAGCCTTCCCGGCTTGTGGGGGACCACCTCGCTCCAGTTTGCAGGTTCCGGGGTCTCGACCGGCGTCTGCATGATCTTGAAATCCTTGGCGCCATCGGCGTTGGTCAGGATGTAGAAGACATCGCCGCCTTCGCTGAGCGAGTACTCGACGCCGGTCTGTCTTGCAGCCACCAGCTGCGGCTTGGCCGCAGGGTCATTGGCGGGCATGACCCAGCATTCCGATGTCTCGTGATCGTTGATCTCGATCATGATGAAATCATTGAGCCGGGTTCCCGACACGCCCATGAAGAAGCCGGTATCGGTCTCTTCGTGGATCAGCACGTCTTCGCTCTGCGCGGTTCCGAGCCGGTGGTGGAAGATCTTGCTCGGACGGTGATTGTCATCGACGGCGGTGTAGAAGAAGCCGGTGCAATCGGCCGACCAGGCGGCGCCGCCACCGGTGTTCTCGATCAGATCGGCACTGTCCTTGCCCGAGGCCAGATCGCGCACCTTGAGGGTGAAGAATTCGGAGCCCTTGTCATCATAGCCCCAGATGGCGGCCGTGTGATCGGGCGAATGGCCGGTGCCGGCGAGCCGGAAATAGGGTTTGCCCTCGGCCTCCTGATCACCATCGAGGATGATCTGCTCATCACCGCCAGCCCGCGGGATGCGGAAATATTTCGGCTGTTCACCGCCGGTGACATAGCGCACGCCGTAAAGCCAGGAGCCATCCGGCGAAGGGACCGAACTGTCGTCTTCCTTGATGCGGCCGCGCATTTCGGCAAACAGCGTCTTCTGCAGCGCTTCGGTGTCGGCCATGGCCGCCTGCTGGTAGAAGTTCTCCGACTCCAGGTGGGCGCGGATTGCCGGATCCAGGATCGAGGGATCCTTGAACATCGCCTGCCAGTTGTCATCGCGCATCCAGGCATAGTCATCAGACCGCGTCACGCCGTGGCGAATGTCTTCAACAGTGCGTTTTTCGGCGACCGGGGCTTCTGGCAGGTTTTTGAATGCGGACAAGGAGAGCTCCATGAAAGGGATCGGCGGGCTCGCGAAGAGCCGGTCACCCGACATAGAGGCCGTGACTGGCCGGATCAAGGCAAGGCGGCCGGAAAACCGACCGGCGCTCGGCGTCTACCGGATGACCAAGGCGCTCAGCGTCAACCCGGAAGCCAGAAGACAGGCAACAGTTCGCACCGTGTTGAGGCTGACCCAACGGGTCATGTAGCTCTGCTTCCAGAAGGCGATGGTCTGCGAAGCGGCCGGATCGATCCCTGCCAGCTGATTGTTGAGCGGCACATTGCCAAAGGCGGTGACGGCAAAGACGCCGACCAGGTAGATCACGCCAGCCAGCATCAGCAAATGCGAGGGCATGCCGTCCACCACCACAAAGGCGTAGACCGCGATCACCAGCGAGACGAGCGTGAGCCCCATGAAAAGAACCATGAAGACCGAACGCATGATCTCGACATTGAGCACCTGCATGGCCTCGATTCCGCCCTGGCCCCTGACCAGGTTGAAGGAACGCATGATGAAATCGGAGAACGCCAGAAACACGCCCCCAATAGCGGCATAGGCGAGGACGGATGCTGCGCTGAGCAGCGTGAACCATAAGGACATGGGGATAGCTTTCAGGTTGCGGGCTCTCAGGCCCCGAGGTTTGGAGACCGGGCGGCGGACAACCCTGCCCGCCGCCCGGAATGTGAGCAGTCAGGCGGGCTTGCGCTGAGTGATCAGCGCCGCAAGTCCCGCGAGCCCGATCACCAGTTCGGCGATCATGGCGGTGACGAGGCCCGTGTCCGGCTGTCCGTCCAGGCCCAGGCTTACCAGTCGCGACGCGCCGTAGGCCATAAACATGGCTGCGGCGAGCAAGGTCGATGCCAGCGCAAAGCGGGAAAACACCAGACCTGCCAGCGTCAGCAGACCCAGCATGATGACACTGCCGCCAGATGCGCGCAGTTCGTTCGCGAGGCTGACATCATCGGCAAGCGAGATGCCGTAAGCCGCATAGAAGGCGTCGGGTGACAGAAGGATTGAACCACCAATGAAGATGGCGGTGGCGCCGGCCATCAGCAGAACGGCCTTTTGCAAGAGCATGGCTTTCATGGGCTTGTTCCCTGTTGAGATGGTAGGCATGGGTCAGGCCGCCTGTTTCCAGACACCGCTTGCTGCGACCGAGCGGCAGAAATCGGCGAAGTCGCGTGGCGCGCGGCCGAGCGCACGCTGGACGCCGTCGGTCAGATAGGCGTTGTGGCCGTCAAGCGTTTCGCGGCAGATCTCGGTGAAGACGTCGGCGATCAGCGGGCCGCCAATTTCGAGCATGCCTTCATGGAACTGCTCGAGCGTGATCGGCTGGTAGTGCACCGGAATTCCGGCGGCAGCGGAGATCTCGGCCGCCGCTTCACCAAAACTCAGCAGCCGGGGACCGGTGATCTCGTAGAGCTCGCCGTCATGGCGGTCATCGGTGAGCGCTGCGACTGCAACATCGGCAATGTCATCGACATCGACAATCGGTTCCTTGATATCGCCCGCGGGCAGAGCCACGACACCCTCGAGCACCGGCGGCAACAGATAGCCTTCGGAGAAATTCTGCGCGAACCAGGCGGCGCGGACCAGCGTGAAGGCGAGACCGGAGTTGCGCACGATCTCCTCGCACGCCACGGCATGGGCTTCTCCCCTGCCCGACAGAAGCACAAGCTTGCGGACACCGGCCTTGGTGGCAGCGACGGTCAGCGCCCTGATCTTGTCGGCAGCGCCCGGAAAGGCGAGATCCGGGAAATAGGAGACATAGGCGGCGGTGACGCCTGAAAGGGCAGCTGTCCAGGTTTCAGGCTGCTCCCAGTCGAACGGGATGTCGGAGTTGCGCGATCCTTCGCGAACGGAAAAGCCCTTTTCCTTGAGCGATCTGACGATGCGGCTGCCGGTCTTGCCGGTGGAACCGATGACGAGAATGGGTTGGTCTTGCATGGGTAGCTTCCTTGGCTCAATTGACGATGAGAAGGAGGTAAGCCCATTTTTCTGGATGAACAATTACAGATAAATCGCATTCATATGCAGATCGTCCAAAGATGTGGACAATCCGCAAACACGTGATAGGTTCAGTTCATGTCAAAACCTGATCCATGCATCCCCGTGAGTTCCGACCCATTGGCTGAAACGCTGCACATGCTGCGGCTGACCGGCACGCTCTATTGCCGTGGCGAGCTGACCGCGCCCTGGGCGATCGCCATTCCACGGCTGGAAGGCGTCATGTCCTTCGTGGTGGCCACGTCCGGCGCACTCTGGCTGCAGCTCGAGGACATGGAACCGCAATTGCTGTCGCAGGGCTGCCTGGCGCTGATCCCGCATGGGACCCCGCACACGATTTCCAGCGCTGCCGGGCTGGCGGGCGAGCCCTTGTTCGAGCTGCCGGTGGAGAAGGTTTCCGAGCGCTACGAAATCATGCGCCATGGCGGCGGCGGCGAGATGACCCGAACCATGTATGGCGTGGTTCGCTTTGACGATGTGGCAGCCGAACACCTGCTCAAGCTTTTGCCACAGATCATCAACATCGACGCCTGGGATGACCAGACCGGCGGCTGGCTGCAAAGCACGCTTCGTTTCATCGCCAGCGAGGCTGCCTCACTCAAGCCGGGCGGTGAGACCGTGATCACAAGGCTGTCTGACGTGGTGGTGATCCAGGCCATCCGCTCCTGGCTTGAGACAGCTCCGACCACCGAGACAGGCTGGCTGGCGGCGCTGCGCGATCCGCAGATCGGCAGGGCGCTGGCGCTGATGCACCGCCGCCCCGGAGAAGACTGGAGCGTGGATTCGCTGGCGATGCAGACCGGCATGTCGCGGTCTGCCTTCGCCGCCCGTTTCGCCAACCTGGTGGGACAGACGCCGCTACGCTATCTGACCGAATGGCGCATGCGGATCGCCCGCAGCCGGCTGATCGACACGGCAGACGGGCTGGCAGCGATCTCGGTGGATCTCGGTTACCAGTCGGAAGCATCCTTCTGCCGGGCGTTCAAACGCGTGTTCGGCAAACCACCCGGCAGCATACGCCACGCCGAACCAGGCCGCGCCGGCGCAGTCTTTCCCGCGCCGATGGCCGCCAACGCGGGCTAGGGTCAGGTCAGGCCAGTTGGCCGGCCGGGCGGATGCGGCCGACCTCGGTGCCCTTCCAGTTCCTGAGGCTCTTGTTCGACCAGTCAGCCAGCTTTGCCGAGACTTCCTCGTCATCGGCAAACAGTTTGGCCAGCACGCCGCCAATCATCGCCTCGGCGCCGCGGGTGGAGCCATCCTCGCATTTGAGCGCGATGCCGTAGCCTTTCTCAGGCAACGTGGCGCAGAAAACGCCCTCAGCGCCTGTCTTGGCGAAGATCTTTCCGGGTGCGACGCTCATCAGCTCGGTGCAGGCGCGACCGGTGCCGGCGACATACCAGGGTTCGGCCATGCAGGCCGACATCAGCCGCTGGGCCGCCTTGGCGCGCTCGGGTCCGAGGCCCGTGCCGGAGGCCATGCGGGCAAAGCCGTGGGCAATACTCTTGAGGGGCGATGCATAGGTCGGGATCGAGCAGCCGTCGATGCCGCAATTGTCCTGCCCCAGGGCTGTGCCGGTGAGATCGGCCATGACATCCCGGATCGAGGCCTGAACAAAATGATCATACTCGACATAGCCGTGATGATTGACGCCGGCATGGCAGGACAGGCAGAGGAAGCCCGCGTGCTTGCCCGAGCAATTGTTGCCGAGCTGGTCGGGTTTGTCGCCGGCGCGAACCTGATCGATCAGAACCTTGGTTTCGAAACTCCAGTGACAACCGCATTCGAAATCGGCTTCCCCCAAACCGGCGCGGCCTGCAATCTCGCCGGCCAGCTGCATGTGACCCGGCTCGCCGGAATGCGATGAACAGGTGAGCGCCAGTTCCTTCTCGCCCAGGCCATAGCGGTCGGCGGCGCCGGTCTCGACCAGCGGCAGCGCCTGCATCGACTTGACCGCTGAACGTGGAAACACCGGGGTTTCGACCTCGCCCAGGCTCATGACCACCGACCCGTCGCCATCAACCACCACGGCCATGCCGCGGTGCCGGCTCTCGACCATCTGGCCGCGGGTGACTTCAACGAGAACGGGATTTTGCATGGGTGTTTCCTGGCATGGGTTGAGGGGCGCGGCGCGGCATTTGCGCGCCGAATGCTGGTCGGAGTGATCGCAGAAGCGAAGCTTTCGGGCAAGAGGTGTGGACAAACCACTTATCCGACCAGTGATGATCGCCACAGCACCGAGAGCGCATGGGCAATATCTCGCGTGGATGCGGCGGACGGAAGCGACGAGGCCACAAAACCAAAGCTGCGGCAAAGGTGCCGGCGATGCCCGCCGAAGAAATGCGTGCCGGATCGGTCAGCCAGATCGGCGATTGCGCCTGCCCGCCAGTTGGTTAAGCTCGCTTCACCCCACCGAACCACCCGAGTCCCCATGCTGCGCACAATCCTGATCACTTTGCTGGGGCCGATGCTGTGGGGGACCACCTATGCGGTGTTTACCGAAACGCTGCCGGTCAGCCATCCGCTGCTGACGGGTGCGCTCAGGGCGCTGCCGGCGGGACTGATCCTGCTGGCGCTCAATCCCCGGATTCCACCGCTGGAGGCGCTGAAGCGTCATGCGGTGATCGGCTTGATCAATATCGGGCTGTTCTTCGGGCTCTTGTTCGTCGCCGCCTCGCGGATGCCGGGCGGGCTTGCAGCCACGCTGGGTGCGATCCAGCCGCTGGTGGTGGTGCTGATCTCGGCCTGGCTGATCGGCCGCGCGCCGCATCCGGTGCAGATTCTGGCGGGCATTGCCGGGTTCATCGGCGTCGGGCTGCTGGTGCTGTCGCCGGAAGCCGATCCCGACCCGATCGGCGTTGCGGCGGCCATCGGCGGGGCGCTGGCGATGGCAACCGGCACCATCCTGATCGACCGCTGGGGCCGCATGGGCTCGGCGCTCGAAACCACCACCTGGCAACTGATTTTCGGCGGTGGTGTGCTGCTTCCCGTGGCGCTGATGCTCGAAGGCCTGCCGCCCGCGCCCGGCCTGACCGAGATGCTGGGTTATGGCTGGCTGATGCTGCTGGGCACAGCATTCGCCTATTTCGTCTGGACCCGCGGCATCGGAAGGATCGGCCCGAGCGCGATCTACCTGGCGCTGGCCAGTCCGGTCGTCGCGACGGCAATCGGCGCAATCGCGCTCGGCGAATGGTTCAGCCCACTGCAATGGGCCGGCATGGCGCTGGTGATCGGCTCCACGGCGGTCGGCGTGTCGATCGGGCGGCGGCGTTGATCATCTGCAGTCCGGCAGACCGCAGCGCGGTCAAGCAACACTCATGACACCCAACCCGGCTCTACCGGTCACGCCATTGCGTTTTCCTGCAGCAGGTCGACGATGGCAGCGAAGGTGTCGATCTGCGTGATTTCGAAATCCGGATCGCTAAGATCGATGCCGAACTCGCTTTCCAGCGTCATCAGGAGATTGACCGCAGCCAGTGAATCCAGCTTGCCGCTGTCGAAAAGCGATTCCGTATCGTCGAACTCCGGCGGCTGTCCACGGTCGACCAGGATATTGGAAATCGTGTCGCGAACGAGCTTGAGGTTTTCAGCCTGCATCAATTTACTCCAAACAAACTTGCAAAGAAGGCGAAGCGGTCACCGAGGGGAATGACGCCCGAACTGTCATCGAAGATTTGCAGCAAAGCAAAAAACCCAAGAACGATGACACGCGGCAGCACCTGGTAGCGGAGAAAGCCATCCTCGGGCCTGACCTTTCCCTGGAAGAGCTGAGACCAGATGATCCCGACAGTCAGCCCCCCGGCATAGACAGTGTAGGAATAGAAATTGTCGATTGTCGCGGCAAAGCCATCAATGGCGAAGACCGGCGCGTCGCAGATGACGTCAAAGAGTATGTTGCCGACGAAGGCCGCCATGAAGGTGGCAAAGGCGATGCGCAACCGCGGGTGTTTCTTGAAGCAGCGCTGGAAGGTCGGAAAGAAAAAGAAGTCCGACAGCAGCTCCTTGAAATAGAACAGATATTTGCCCCAGTACTCGGAGATCGTTCTCGAGCCCAGCGGTTTTACCATGCCGCGCGGAATGGCGAAGCCGGCCATGCGGACAATTGCCACAAGTGCGTGAATGACAGCCCCAAAAACCAGCACCCGCTCGAGGAAGTAGATGGCGACCACCGCCCAGCCAAGCGCGACAGAAGCCGGGCCGCCCACTGCAACCGCCTTCAGATGCGCTTCGAAATGCGGCAGACCGAGCGTGGAATGGACGACCTGATTGAAGACAATCTCGCCGGTCCAGAACAGGATGACCGCCCAAACCGCCAGCTTGAGCCCCTTGAGCCGGGTCACGGCCAGGGCGGCCGCGTCTTTCGCCTCGAACTTCGCCAAATAGCCCGGCCCCTTGATCGGCACCACGGTATTGGCCCAGAACGGTCTGACGTAGCCCAGCAGGGTGGTGTTATCCATTCTGCCTTTCTGCCGTACGGCCATCAGAATGTAGCCGATGAAAAAGAAGCTGGATGAGAGATAGGCAACCAGGATCCACGCGACAGTGAAAAGCCCTTGATCCCTGGGAACGAGTACGGTGAGAGCCGTCAATGCGGTGCCGGCGATGAGCAGGCTGAGAATCGGACGTTCGGCCAGGACCGAGACCGCCTTGCGGCGGTGATTTTCGATCAGCAACAGGACCAGGCCGAAAAAGACCAGGCTGCATGCCATCAAGCCGGCCTGTGCATTCATTGCACCGAGCACACCGATCTCCGGCCAGATCTCGCCGAAATTCGTGTAGTGAAACTCGCTTCTGAATGGCCGCAACAGGAAGAACAGGATCCCCATCCCGGCCAGCACCATGCCGCGGCGCCCGGGCAACAGCGCTGCCAGCACCAGGGTCATGGCGATCAGGGCCATGTGCTTGCCGCGGATCACGGGCAAGGTGGCAAGGGCAAGCAGGAATGCGCCATGCAGGACTGCGATGCCGAGTTTCGACTGGGCCCATTCGACCACCCGGTCGTTCTTGTCCATCGACAGCCAGGATTGCCGCAGCGCTAGTGGATTGAACCAGCGCGCCGGGCTTTCGGGCCGGGTCTGAAGATCAAGGGCGGTCACGATGCCAACTCCGGCTGCGCCTGGTTATCATCCAGCATGAGGGCAAGGGCCTTGCGATCGATCTTGCCGCTGCCGTTGAGCGGCAGTGCATCAAGAACATGGACGCGATTGGGGACCATGTGCGGCGGCAAGCGGTCACGCAAAATGCCACGGATGGTGTCTGCATCTGCTTCACCACCTGCCGAGAAGCCGACGATGCCCTGTGCGCTGCCATGAGCCACCGGCCAGGCGACCGCACAGGCCATGTCGGTGCCGGCGGCCTTGCGCATCTGCATGTCGATCTCCTCAAGCTCGACCCGGTGGCCGTTGACCTTGACCTGATTGTCGAGCCGCCCGAGGTGGTGGAAAATCCCATCCGCATCGCGATAGCCGCGGTCACCGGTGAGATACCAGCGTTCGCCGTTTATGGTCGGGAAGCGCTCGGCTGTCAGCGCCTCCTGCCCGAAATAGCCCTCGGCAAGCTGGCGTCCGCCGAGCGCGATTTCGCCCGGCACCTGGTCTGGCAGCGGGTTGAGATCAGCATCCACGATCATGGTTTTCATGCCCGGATAGGGATCGCCGATAGCGACAATGTCGCGTGAGCGGGTGACGATACCGGTCTCCACCCCCGGCTCTGACCAAGGCTGGCGCAGGCAGGCGATGGTGGCCTCGGTTGGCCCGTAGATATTGTCGACAATCGAATTCGGGGCAGCGGCGGCCCAGTCGCGGGCGACCTGCAACGGCAGCGGCTCGCCACAAAACAGCGAAATGCGCAGTGACGGCAAGGAGCCCGGCGCCAGTTTCCCGGTCTGCTTCATGATGCCCACAATCGAGGGAACGGACAGCCAGGTGGTGATCTGGTGCTTGTTGATGAACCGGGCGGGCGCAACCAGATCGAGCGGCCGCATGATGTGCAGGCACGCCCCCGCCTGCCAGGTCATCAGCATGTTGTGAACCGAGAGGTCGAAAGTGATGTCACAGGTCTCGGCTGCCCGGTCATCCGGCCCGAAATCGTACCAGCCGCGCATGGCCTCGATATAGCTGGCAACAGCTCCCGCGCTGACCATCACACCTTTCGGCTTGCCGGTGGTGCCGGAGGTAAACTCGATATAGGCGAGATGATCTTCGCTGACGAAGGCGGGATGCTCAAGATCCGCGAGCGGTGCGACCTCATGGCCAGCAGTCTCCGCGACGAACTCGCCGGGCGCGTCCGCAGGGATGAGAACCAGTCTTGGGCAATGCGCACGGACGGCATCGGTAAGCAGCCGGATCCCCGCCCGATCCACGATCAGGGCGTCGAGATCAAGCAGTTCAATCAAACGCTGCTCGGGATATTTCAGACTGATGGGAACATAGGTGCCCCCGGCCCAGGCGGTTCCCAGGATCGCGACGCAAGCCTCGATGCTGCGCGATCCCAAAACACCGCATCTTCCGCTCTGCAACGCCGGGCCAAGCTTGCGAGCAACATCGCACACCACAGAGACCAATTTTGAGTATGACAGAACGTCAGCGCCACAAGAAACGGCGGCCTTTTCAGGAAACTCTCGAGAAATCTCTACGAGATTGAATGCAATATTTCTGTTGAGAGACATATTTGCGCCCGTGACTGTAAGAACCTGGCGCCAAACTAATTTATACGACCTTTCGGTCAACACATTCTAGACATTATTGATTTGTTAACTTTAACATGCAGAGATTTTTTAAATTTTTACACAACACAATATGCTGCAGCGTTTTCAGCTACTTACGTACACATCTGCATACAGGTGGCGGTATCATACGCTCGCCGGCATTGCTCTCGATGGTAAACAGCTGCGCGCTGCGCAGAGCCGTCTGCCGGCTGGCCCGCGTTTCTGCATCCGCGGCAGTAGCGGGCGTACCCGCTACCGCCCCGCGATTATCCCCGACGTGGAAAGTCCGCCATCGACGGTGAGCACGTGACCATTGATATAGCTGGCCTGGGGCGAAAGCAGGAACAGGATGGCGTCGGCGATTTCGTTGGGCTGGCCATAGCGGCGCAGCGGGATCTGGGCAGTCCAGCGCTTGCGGTCCTCCACCGTATGCAGGCTCGCGATCAGCGGTGTGTCGACCGGGCCCGGTGCGACGACATTGACGCGAACACCGCTGGCGCCCCACTCGTTGGCGAGCACCTGGCTCATCAGGATGACGCCGGCCTTGGATGCGCCGTAGGCGACACGGCCGGCATTGGCCCTTATTCCGGAGGCGGAGGAGAGATTGACGATAGAAAGCGTGTCGCCCATCTGGTCGAGCGCCGCGCGGCAGAGAATGAAACTGCCGGTCAGGTTGACGTCGACGATCTGGCGGAACATCTCGGCGCTGGTTCGTTCCGCGGGAATGTCCCGGGCGATGCCGGCGCAATTGACCAGGCCGGTCACCGGACCGAAGGCATCGACGGCTTGGCCCAGACAGTCGGCGACTTCGTCCTCGTCGGTGACATCGCAGGCGAGCACCAGCACGTCCTCGCCTTCAAGCCGTTCCTCGGTACGGGCGACAGCCTCGGCGCTGGCATCGAGAATGGTGACGGTGGCGCCCTGATCTATCAGCGCCAGCACCGTGACCTCGCCGATGCCGGATGCGCCGCCGGTGACAACGACGTGACCGGCGGCAGCGGCATTCACCGGATGCGCTCGAGGATGGAGACGTAATTGGCGACTGCTGCGCCGCCCATGTTGAAGATGCCGCCAAGTTGCGCATCCTTGACCTGGATGCCGCCGGCCTCGCCGGTCAGCTGCATGGCCGAAAGCGCGTGCATGGACACGCCGGTGGCGCCGATCGGGTGGCCCTTGGCCTTGAGGCCGCCGGACGGGTTTACCGGCAGTCGGCCGTCCTTTTCGGTTTCGCCGCTCATGGCGAAATCCCCTCCCTGCCCCGGCTTGGCCAGGCCCATGGCTTCATACTCGATCAGCTCGGCGATTGTGAAGCAGTCGTGGGTTTCAACAAAGGACAGATCATCGAGCGAGGTCTTCGAATTGGCGAATGCCCGCTTCCAGCCTTCGGCGCAGCCTTCGAAGGCCAGGATATCGCGCTTGGACATGGGCAGGAAATCCTGCACGTGTTCGGCAGCGCGAAACAGCACGGCGCGCGGCGCCTGCATGGCGGTGGTGACGTCCGACAGCACGATTGCTGCCGCGCCATCGGAGACGAGCGAGCAATCGGTGCGCTTCAGGGGGCCAGCGACAAAGGGGTTCTTGTCGCTCTCGGTGCGGCAGAACTCGAATCCGAGATCCTTGCGCATCTGCGCCCAGGGGTTTTCGACCCCGTTCTTGTGGTTCTTTGCGGCAATGGCGGCAAGACCGTCGGACTGGTCGCCATATTTCTGGAAATAGCTGTCGGCAATCTTGCCGAAGACGCCGGCAAAGCCCGCAGGGGTGTCGCCGTCCTCAGGCAGGTAGGAAGCCTTGAGCAAATTGGCGCCGATCTGCGGGCCAGGGGTCGTGGTCATCTGCTCGACGCCGACCACCAGAACCCGGCGGGCCGCACCTGCGCGGATGGCCTTGATGCCCTGATGCACGGCGGCCGAGCCGGTGGCGCAGGCGTTTTCGACCCGCGTCGTTGGCTTGAAGCGGAAGCCGTCGTCAGCCTGCAGCACCAGGCTCGCGGTGAAATCCTGCGCCGAAAAACCGGCATTGAAGTGGCCGAGATAGATCTCGTCGATGTCGCCGGCTTCCAGCCCGGCATGTTCGAGCGCCTCGCGGGCCACTTTCGTGACCAGGCTCTCGACGGTTTCTTCGCTGTGTCTGCCAAAGGGCGTATGGGCCCAGCCGATGATGCAGGCGGTCATGTGGTCTCTCTCCCGGGACGCTCGAATGTGTTGGCGCGCATTTTGAGCGCGCCGACGCCTTTGTAAAGAGCAGAATGGGTCGCATGGGGTGAGACAGGGCCAAACGGCAGACCAATCCGGGACGGCGGCGGGCTCAGGCCTGCAGGGCAGCCTGATCGAAGTCCGCGGCCGCCTGAGCCGAGGGTAGCGCCTGGCAGCGCGCAATCCAGTCGCGGATGATCTGGGCATCCGGAGTGGCTTGCGGGGCCCAGACAAAGGGCGATACCAGCAGCAGATCGGCAGCGGAAAACGCATCTCCCAGCAGAAACGGCGTCTTCTGCAGTTGCGCCATCAGCCGCGCCACGACCTCGGGCATGCCGCGAAACGTGACGTCGAAAATCGGATGGCTCAGTTCGGCGGCCTGCAGCACAATGACCGGCTCGACGACGTTTCCGTACCAGGCCAACCAGCCGAGATAGCTGCCACGGTCCGGTTCTCCGACGGAGCGGCCAAATCCCGAAGCGGGAAACATGTCCGTCAGATAGAGAATTATGGCATTGGATTCCCAGATCTCGACACCATCGTGCACCAGCAACGGCACCTTGCCTTCGGGATGCGGATTGGCAGGGTCGGCACCGCCGGACCCGTCATTGCGGGCCACACTCACGATACGGATGTCGACCTGATTAAGAATGCCGAGCTCCATGATCAGGCGGATGATGCGGGATGAACGTGAGTACGGGGCGTGATAAAGGGTCAGCATGGTTGATCTCCTGGCCTGGGTGTTGAGGACGAAGGCGGAGTAGCATCAGCATGCTGCCAAGTTCTGTCAGCATTGGACTGAAGCGCCCCACTTTGTCTCCCACCCTCAGGCTCCCGGGCGCAGTGTGACGTGAGCGCTCACCACTTGTTGATCGGGACAAAGCAATTGAAACTGGATTTGGCCACATTTCGGAGTATCTAAGTCACCATGTCTTCTGGCCGCCTGCTGCTTCTGTGTCTTCTTGCCGTCACCCTCGGGTTGTCGGGGCCGTTGACGCGCGCCTTGTCTTCGCACGCGGCAGCCGTTCCCCAGACGATAGCGGTTTCCGCTGCCACTGCAGCGACCGACCTGAAGACCAGTGCAAACACCTCAAAACGATGCCAGCGCGGCGCCCTCGTCCGCTCGAACTGCCATATTGACGTTGGCTACGTGGCCTCGGTGCTGCAGCCGACCCATGCCGTGGCAGTGTCGGCACTCGAGATCTTGCATGGGCAGGCGATCACCACGCCACCTGCAACACGGATCTTCAGGCCTCCACGGCTGAGCTGAAACAGCGATCCAGAACCGTCGTGCAAGCGACAGTTCCCGTCTCCTCAGCACTCAAGGCCCAACATCATGATTACCAGACGCCTGTTTCTGAGCTCAGCCACGCTGGCTGTGCTTTCGGGCTGCTCCTCCATCGGCAGCCGCACACAAACCCTCTCCGCACCGGCCATCAAGCCGGAACCGCAACTGATGCCGGCGATCTACGGCGCCATTGTCGATGAGCCCTACCCGATCGAAGCCGTGCCGGCCGGCGTGGTGGCCGAACGGTTCTGGCGGCAACGGGTGCCCAACCCGTTCCCGGGTGAAGCCGCCGGAACCATCATCGTCGATCCGAATGCGTTCTACCTGCACCTGGTGGAGAACAGCGAGACGGCGATGCGCTACGGCATCGGCGTGGGCCGGCAGGGCTTTTCCTGGTCGGGCGACGCGAAGGTGCAGTACAAGCGCAAATGGCCGCGCTGGAAGGCACCCGACGACATGGTGGCGCGCAATCCGGAGCTCGCACCCTACTCGGTCGCCAATGGCGGGATGGATCCCGGCCCGCTCAATCCGCTGGGCGCGCGGGCGCTCTACCTGTTCCAGAACGGGGAAGACACGCTCTACCGGATCCATGGCAATCCGGAAGCCAACTCGATCGGCAGGGCGGTGTCATCGGGCTGCATCCGCTTGCTCAACCATGACATCATCGATCTGCATGACCGTGTTCGCAGCGGCGCCAAGGTGGTGGTCAAATCGTCCAGGATGCCGGCGGCGCTCAGTTAAGCCCCGGGCGACCACACCCGGGTTCGGCGCCGGCCCACAATCACCATGTCCCTGCGATCCTTGAAAAGGCCGCGCGTTGCCTCTTCCCGCGCGGCCTTTCCGGTTGCTTGAACCCCGCTCACGCTGGTCAGATCAATTGGCAAGGCCTTCCAGGCCATAAAGCGCGGGGCGAATTTCCTCGAGCAGCGCGAACGGATCCTCGAGCGAGGCGACAACATCGATGAAGCTGCTGGGCAAGTCCTGGAGGAAACGGATGTCGAGACCATCCTGCTGCCGCTCTGCAACAGCGCAGGCGACCTGGTACTGGTTGTCACCAATGCTGATGTAAAAATGATCCGGAACGCTGCGCCTGCGGGTGGTGGCGCGCAGGCCGCCTTCGGATATCTCGAGAACCCTCAATTGCGCCTTGCAAATCTGGCGGACGCCCTTGAGAGGAAAAAACACGTTGAACAAGACATTGCAGGGGCGCATCTGCCAGTCCTGCTCCTGCTGATCAAGCGCGATCCGCGTGAGATAATTTGCGGAAGATGGTGCGGCCGTATCTTGAAATGTCATTTCTTATCTACCCTTGAACAGTGTCGTCAAAAATCATTGGCAACCGGCGCAAGCAACAGGAGTTGCCTCGTCCGGCTACCGAGTTGCATCCAAATTTCTTGAGGATATTCCGGCGGATACCGAAAATCTCAGTGCAGGGAAGAAATGCATCAGCGGACCCAAGGTTGCATGAAGATGGGATTGCGCCCTCCGGAACGACAGCAGCAACCGCAACAACTCGGCGAAGCGTAATATAACTCATTGATTTTGCTGTCCATTTATCTGTTTTCAATCACTTAACCATAGCGATCGTTCGTTGTGCCACGCCGCTGGACAACGAGCTCCGCTGGTCGCAAAGAGGATACCAGGTCGTTTTTTATTGATTGATGGCTCAATCAAAACTAGATTGATGGTGATCCACGCAAACCAGCCCGCCAAAAGGCGGCAGGAGAGACGAAATGCCCAAGATCGGCATGGAACCCATACGGCGCAAGGCGCTGACGGACGCGGCGATTGAAGCGATCGGCGCGCGTGGCTCGATGGGTGTGACAATGTCGGACATCGCCGGCCGGGCCGGTGTCTCGCCGGCGCTGGCGCATCACTATTTCGGCTCGAAAGACCAGCTGATCACCGCTTCGGTGCGCGCCCTGCTCAGCGACCTGCGGATTGACGCGGTGAACGCGCTCAAGGCAGCCCGCAACCATCGCGGCCGGGTCTCGGCGATCATAACCGTGAGCTTTTCCGAAAAGCAGTTTTCCGAGGATGTGGTTGCCGCCTGGCTCGCCTTCTACGTCGATGCCCAGCGCGCGCCCGACATCAGGCGGTTGCTGTCGGTCTACGCCCGACGGCTGCATGCCAATTTGATGAGCGGGCTGACCCCGCTCGCCGGCGCCTATGACGCGGAGCGCATTGCCGAGGGGGCGGCGGCGATGATCGACGGGCTTTACATCCGCAAGGCGCTCGGCACGGGACCGGCCCGGCATGACGCCGTGGCGCTGGTCGAGGACCACATCGAAACGCAATTGCTCGAAATCCGGGGGAGAACGCTATGACCGACGGCCAAACGGCGGGGCGAAAGCCCAACATTCTCATCCTCATGGTCGACCAGCTCAACGGCACGCTGTTTCCAGACGGTCCGGCGGAGTTCCTGCAAGCGCCGAACCTGAAAAAGCTTGCGGCACGCTCAGTCAGGTTTGCCAACAACTACACCGCCTCGCCGCTCTGCGCACCGGGCCGCGCCTCGTTCATGTCCGGCCAGCTGCCGCGGCGCACCCGGGTCTATGACAATGCGGCCGAGTTCGCCTCCGACATTCCGACCTATGCGCATCACTTGCGGCGCGCGGGTTATTACACCTGCCTGTCGGGCAAGATGCATTTTGTCGGACCCGACCAGATGCACGGTTTCGAGGAACGG
>TARA_R110002012_G_scaffold71839_7_pt1 | contig 26478 bp, 32 predicted proteins | sample TARA_R110002012 | Tara Oceans TARA_R110002012 (sample SAMEA4396515) | marine metagenome | biome: Westerlies Biome; feature: [DCM] deep chlorophyll maximum layer (ENVO:01000326); material: water (ENVO:00002006), including particulate matter (ENVO:01000060) such as... | depth 40 m | reverse complement strand
ATCAGAGTATGAATGTTGCTATTCTTGCCAATAAACAAGCAACCGCTAGGGAGATCCTACACAGGTTAAAACTAGCATATGAATATCTTCCATTGTGGCTACAGCAAGGTATAATAGAATGGAACAAAGGTAGTATTCAGCTAGAGAATGGATCGAAAATTCTAGCATCATCTACGTCTGCATCTGCAGTTCGTGGTGGATCGTTTAACATGATTTTCTTGGACGAGTTTGCACATGTTCCAAACAACATAGCAGAGGACTTCTTTAGTTCCGTATATCCTACGATTACATCTGGACAAACAACTAAAGTATTGATGGTATCAACTCCAAATGGTTTGAACTTATTTTATTACTACTGGAAAAATGCTAATAAAAAAGCAGGTGCAAAAGGAAAGAACGAGTATATTCCATTTGAAGTTCACTGGTCTCAAATTCCATTATATCCGAACGGTCCTATGAGAGATGTAAAATGGAAAGAACAGCAAATAAAAAACACAAGTGAGCAACAGTTTCAAACTGAGTTTGAATGTGACTTCATTGGTTCTACTAATACATTAATTTCATCCTCCAAGTTACATGCTCTTGCATGGGATTCTCCAATAAAGAAATCTACAGATGGACTTGATGTTTATGAGGAACCCAAAGAAGATAATAAGTACATAATAACAGTGGATGTAGCACGAGGACAGGGAAAAGACTATAGTGCTTTTACCATAATTGACATTACACATCCACCTTACAAACTAGTGGCAAAGTTTAGAAATAATGTAATTTCTCCTATGGTGTTTCCAACAGTCATAAAGACAATAGCAGAAAAATACAACGGTGCGTATGTTCTCATAGAAACTAACGACATTGGTGGACAAGTAGCAGATGTTCTTTTCGAGGATCTAGAATACGATAACATAGCTTATACGGTATATAAAGGAAGATCTGGACAAGTGATAAGTTCTGGTTTTGGTGGTTCTGGTATGCAAAAGGGAGTTAGAACTACAGTACCTGTTAAAAAGTTAGGTTGTTCTGTACTGAAGAGTCTGGTGGAAAATGACAAATTGCTAATAGAGGATATGGAGGTAATAAATGAACTTTATACTTTCATCGCAAAGGGACAGTCATTTGAAGCTGATGAGGGACATACAGACGATTTAGTCATGTGTTTGGTTATGTTTGGGTGGTTAACCCGTCAAGACTACTTCAAGAACCTCACAGAGCGTGACGTTAGGTTAGATGTATATGAAGACGAAATTAAAAGACTAGAGGAAGAAGTATTACCATTTGGACTAATCTCTTCATTAGAGGACGACGAGGACACTCCAGGATGGCAGGAAGTGAGGTAGTCAAAATCCTAAATATTATGTGTTACGTCATTCTAGGAGAGTATAATGCCACTACCATCAGTCACCGTCAATATTAGTGATGACTCATTTCTTATACAAGACAGTGAGACAACATCTGAAAATTTTCTTGCTGGATTTATTCTAGAAAATCTAGAACTTATTAATGCACTAGGAACTACTACAGATGTAGCCAACAAATTCTTTCAAACCGATTCTAGCGATTTATATGAAAGACTTTCTAGTCCAATTGGTAATGGTGCTGGGGTATCTTTTGCTGGATTTGGAGGTTCTGCAGGAACTTCTGGTGCAGTATATCCATCAGTGCTTGAAGGAGGTACTGGTGTAACTGCAGGACAGATTAGATGGCCTAAGGGAGCTGTTTATCCTTGGTCTGATGATTTCAACAATGTACTATCTGCTGCTGTATATGGAACTAAAATTGTAGTTGGTATTTCTGCATCTGCTCCGTTTACATCAAGTAACACTCATAGTTTGAACGCCATATTTGGAGCAGGACTGTCTGCAGACGAATATATGGATACTATTATGTCAGCCAGAGAAAATGATTGCTTTGCAGTCAGAGGAATAACAGCAGTTGACTCTGGGGCACCAAGCGGAGATGAGTTTGATATATTTGTATATGGTGATAAATTCACACTTCCACTAGGAAAAGATCCAGAAACAGTTTCTAATGATTCACAGTACATTCAAACCAGATTAACTTCTGACGTAGTTGGATGTTTAGCTAGAACGTTTAGAGTTGCACATCCTTGGTTCTCTCCAGCAGGAATGAATAGAGGTCAAATTAAAAATGTAGTAAAACTGAAAGATCCTCCAACTGCAGTTCAGGCAACCGCTCTATACAATAATAGAATAAATCCTGTTTTAAGTTTTCCGGGAGAGGGTGTAGTTTTATTCGGAAATAAAACTGGAGCAGCTTCTACTAATATTTTATCTAGAATTGAAGTTTCTTCTTTGTTCTTATATCTAAAGAATACTATTGGTTCTATTGCAAGATCCACTCTGTTTGAGCAAAACACGGATTCTATTAGACAGTCATTCATAAATCAAGCAACTTCTATCTTAGAATCAGTACAAAACCAGAGAGGCATAACCAGTTTCGTAATTAAGTGTGATGAAACAAATAATCCACCTTCGGTTATTTCAGAAGGAAGATTTGTTGCTACTATATTTGTGATCCCTGCCCGTTCCATAGAAGCGTTAGAAATCACATTTACTAATACAAACGATGGTGAGTTAGTATAAATATAACTAGTAGGAGTAACAAATGGCACTAAATTTAAATCTATCTGATTTCAAAGAAGCTGTTGGTATGGGAACCAGACCCAATCGCTATGAAGTTACTATGAAAATTCCCAATAGTAGTTATGAAATGAAAGCTGAGGTTTCCGCATTGAGTCTACCAGACTCAAATGTACCACCCATCGGTGTTCCTTTTAGAGGTCGTGTTTTAAAACTACCGGGCGATAGACGATATGCTACTTGGGGTTTTACTGTTTATGACACAATACAAAAGGGAAATATATGGAAAGAGCTTCATGATTGGAGTGAAAGAATAAACGAACACTTCACCAACAAAACCCCTTTTGTATATGAAGAAGACACTCAAAATTGGTCAATAGCACACTATGATTTAAATGGTCAGTCAAAGATAAAGGAAATAATTTTACATAACTGCTGGCCAAGCAATGTAGGTTCCTTTGATTTGGCGTATGGGGCTATAGACACATTGGCACAATTTACATGTCAGGTTGAGTATGAATACTTTACAGTTCAAAGTTGATATTATGGAGAAAGTATAATGGCTATTGATTTATTTGGTTTTTCTATAGGAAGAAAAACCAGAGAAGAAGAAACTGAAGAAAACCTTCGTGCTGAATCTTTTGTCACACCAGACGAATATGATGGAGCACAATCCCTTCAAACGGGAGGTTTTTTAGGCACATATGTTGATTTCAGTGGTGGTGTTCAAGATGAAAATCAATTCATTCAAACTTATAGAAGTCTTTCATTATTTCCTGAAGTAGATTTGGCGATAGAAGATATTGTAAATGATTCTATCGTAATGGGAACAGACAGAAAACCCATAAAATTAGATCTAGAGAATACAGATCTTTCGGAAAATATAAAAACTAAAATTTACAAAGAATATGAAACCATTCTAAAACTATTTGATATTTCAAATAAAGGATATGAAATTTTTAGACGTTGGTACGTTGATGGTAGATTGTACTTTCATCTAGTACTGGATAAAGAAAATCCAAGAGCAGGAATTAAAGAAGCGAGAGCAATCGATCCTCTTAAAATAAAGAAAGTACGAAAGGTAGAAAAGAAGCCATTTGTAAAAGGCAATGTTTCGGTTCCTCTAGTAACTAATACTGAAGAATTTTTCATGTATATTGATAATGACAAAAACAGTTATCAGTACACAGGTTCGACTGGGGTAAAGATACAACCAGATTCTATCTCATATGTTCACAGCGGAATTGTAGATTCGACAACCAAGAAAGTTGTTGGTTATCTACAAAAAGCAATTCGACCTGTAAACATGCTTAGACAGATAGAAGATGCTGTTGTCATCTACAGAATATCCAGAGCACCCGAACGAAGAATCTTTTATATTGATGTTGGTAATTTGCCTAAGCAAAAAGCCGAACAGTACCTAAAAGAACTTATGAATAGGTACAGAAACAAACTGGTATATAACCAGTCTACCGGTGAAGTCAAAGATGACAGAAATCATCTTCACATGCTTGAGGACTATTGGTTGCCTAGAAGAGAAGGTGGACGAGGAACAGAAATTAGTACGCTTTCTGGTGGACAGAATCTGGGTGAAATGTCAGATGTAGAATATTTGCAAAGAAAATTATACAGAGCATTAAATGTACCTATCTCTAGACTAGAAACTCAAAATGGTTTCAATATGGGTAGATCTGCAGAGATCACAAGAGATGAAGCAAAGTTCTATAAATTCATTTCTAGACTTCGATTTAAGTTTTCTAGTGTTCTGACTGATGCTTTAAAGAAGCAATTGTTACTAAAAGGTATAATCAACGAGAATGATTGGACTGATATTGGTGATAATTTAACATATAAATTCAATGAAGACTCATATTTTTCTGAGCTGAGAGATACTGAAATCTTAAAGGAAAGATTAGCAGTTGTAGCATCAGTAGAACCATACTTAGGAAAATATTTCTCCACAGAATATATTAGAAAGAATATCCTCAAGCAAAGTGAGGAAGATATAAAACGTATAGATTCACAGAATGCAGAAGAGCAACAGGCAATGCAACTGATGCAGATGCAGCAACAAATGCAAGGTCAACTACCTCCCGGAGAAGAAGAGGCAGAACCTGCTAACTAATGAAATAATATACATATTTACTGTCAAGCTTAACAAAGAGGACTACTCATGAATACACAGAAAATAGTAAAAGAACTGTTAGATGAAAATCTAATTGGTGCTAAAAAAGAAATAGAAGACGCTCTGTATGCTAAATTAGGTGAAAAACTAACCGAAGCATATAAAGATATTGCTCCATCTATTATCACAGATGATGTAGAAGAAATTGGTGGAGAAATGAAGCCAGAGTATGCTAAAAGTGATAAAATGCATGGTTGTGCTAATGTAGTCGAACACCCAGAATGGGGTGAAGGTAAATGCATCACCGAAATGCACGCAGAACCTGACGAAAACGGTTTTGTTGAATGGTATGACGTTGAGTTTGGACATGGTATTGAAGAGCAAGTTCAGGTTTCTGATATGAAAGTCATTTCTGAAGCAATGCATACTCATGGTGGTAAAAAGAAAAAAATGAGTGAAGAACTTGATCCTGTTGGAGAAGAAGACGACGACATCGATAATGATGGAAAGAAAAATACTAAAACTGATAAGTATTTAAAAAACCGTCGTAAAACTATTAGTAAAGCCATGAGAGCTAAAAATTCTGGTTCGGAGGGCTATTGATGAAACTTATTACCGAGATGAATGAGGACGTAGATCTCCTGATTGAATCTTCCGATAGCGGAAAGAAAAATTATTTTATCTCGGGTGTTTTCATGCAAGCCGAGCAGAAAAACAGAAATGGTAGAGTATACCCAATGGATGTTTTAGGTCCAAAGGTAGAAAACTACAATGAAAATTTTGTTTCAAAGAAAAGAGCCTTTGGGGAGTTGAATCACCCCAAAGGTCCTACTGTTAACTTAGACAGAGTTTCTCATATTATCAATGATTTGGTTGTAGAAGGTAATAATTTTACCGGTAAAGCTAAAATCATGGATACTCCTATGGGAAAAATAGTTAAAAGTCTTATGGACGAAGGTGCCAGACTTGGTGTATCTACCCGAGGCATGGGTTCCTTGAAAGAACAAAACGGTGTAAACTTAGTTCAGCCTGATTTTTCTCTGGCTGCAGTAGACATTGTTGCGGATCCATCCGCTCCCGATGCATTTGTTGATGGGATAATGGAAGGAAAAGAGTGGATATGGGATAACGGTATCCTCAAAGAAACTCTAATTTCAGATTACCAAAAAACAATAGAAACTACTCCTTCACATAAAATGAAGGATACATTTACTAATCTTTTCGAGGACTTTTTAAGAAGGTTATAGTATACGCAGCCTCTTATAGAAAAACGAATTTTTATAAATAATCCAATAAGGCATCAAGGAGAGCATTGATGAGTAACACAGACAAAAAAGACATTAAAGAACAAATTAGTGAAGCCATTGAAAATGGACTGAACACATACAAAGAAGCAACAGAGGCTGCTGTAACCGTAGAACCAACAGCCTTTGAAGATCCAGCTCTCTATGCCGACACAGACGGCAAAGGTGCTGTGGTTAACAAACCAATTGCTACTGGACCAGAAGGAAATTTGGCTACTATTACACCAAATCCATCTGATGCAGTTGCTTCTGGAAAACCTAAAAAGAAAAAAGAAGAAGTAGCAGAAGAAACAGAAGAAGTAGCAGAAGAAACTTCAATCGAAGATTACTTGGCTTCACTCTTCAGTGAAGATGAGTTGTCTGAAGATTTCAAAGAGAAATTGACTACTATCTTCTCTACAGCTCTTTCTGAAAGAGTAAATCATATTCAGTCTGCTCTCCAAGAAACATTCAATCAGAATCTTAATGATCAGGTAGAAACTATTTCAGAAGAACTCTCTGAGAAATTAGACGAGTTTCTTTCTTATGTTGTAGAAGAGTGGACTAAAGAAAACACTCTTGCAATTGAAAGAGGAATCAAAGCTGATATTGCTGAGTCATTCATGACTGGTCTTAAGGATCTCTTCGAGACTCACTATATCGATATGCCAGACGAAAAGGTTCAGGTAATGGAAGAGCTTCTTGATTCCAAGAACGAATTGGAAGAACAGCTCAACCAACAACTCGAGAAGAATATCGAACTTCAGAAAGATATTCACGCAAGTGCTGCTACAAACATCTTCATCGAAAGCTCAAACGGTCTTACCGATACTGAGATCGAAAAGTTTGCACAATTGGCAGAAACTATCGAGTATGACAGTGTAGATGAATATGCAAGAAAACTTCGCATTATCAAAGAGTCATTTATGGGTTCAGTTGAAACCGAATCTACTGATGACACAATCACAGAAAACAAAATGCAGGATCTAAACGAAACTGCACACCAAACTATTGCTGTTGATCCAACAATCGCAGCTTATAGCAAAGTAATAGGATTTCAAAATAGAAACCGAGACAAATAATAGTCTCACAAGGAGATTTCAATGTTAAACGAAGAATCAACCCCTTATGACAATTTGGTCGAGAAGTGGAACCCACTTCTTGAGCACAACTCATTAGAGCCAATTGGCGACTATCACAAGAAAAAATGTACTGCAGTTCTTCTTGAGAACCAGCAGACCGCTCTTAAAGAGCAGCACATCAACGAGCAAGCTCATGACAACAGCATGGGTGGTGCATTTTCAGATCCACAGGTTGGTTCTGCTGGTAACCTTGCTGGTTATGATCCCGTTCTGATCAGCCTCGTTCGTCGTTCTATGCCAAACCTTATGGCTTATGACATCTGCGGCGTTCAGCCCATGACTGCTCCTACTGGCTTGATCTTTGCTATGAGAAGCAAGTACCTCAGTCAGACCGGAGAAGAAGCACTGTTCCAAGAATCACAGCCAGTTGCTGGTGCTCGAGCCACCGATACCGGTAGGTTCAATGGACCTGGTGGTTACGACATTGTTGCTGACGGTTCTATTGCTCCATTCAGCTCAGGAACTAGAAGCTCTACTGGTCTTACTGGTGCTCTCTATGACTTCCGTGGTATGAGCACTGCTACTGCTGAAGCTCTCGGTTCTGCAGGTGGTGTTACCTTCTCTGATATGGCATTCGATATTGATCGAGTTGCTGTTGAAGCTAAGACTAAGGCTCTCAAAGCAGAGTACACCACTGAGCTTGCTCAGGACCTCAAGGCTGTTCACGGTCTCGACGCTGAGACTGAACTCGCTAATATTCTCTCTACTGAGATTCTTACCGAGATCAACCGTGAGATCGTTCGTACTGTCTACCACGTTGCTAAACTTGGTTGTCAGCAGTCTGACATCTTCGGTCGCGGAACTGGTACATACGACCTTTACGCAGACTCTGATGGTAGATGGAGTGCGGAACGCTTCCGTGGACTCATGTTCCAAATCGAGCGTGAAGCAAACATCATCGCCAAGCAAACACGTAGAGGAAAAGGTAACTTTGTTGTCTGTACTTCAGACGTTGCTTCTGCTCTGGCAATGGGTGGCTTCCTTAACATCTCACCAGCACTCAACAACTCATTAGAAGTTGACGATACTGGTAACACCTTCGTCGGAACCCTTAACGGTAAGTTTAAGGTCTACGTCGATCCATACTCAACCGCCAACAATGGCACCAACACCACTGCAGACTACGCAGTAGTTGGTTATAGAGGTGCTAGTCCATACGATGCTGGATTCTTCTACTGCCCATACGTACCGCTGCAAATGGTACGTGCGGTAGATCCTAACACCTTCCAGCCCAAGATCGGGTTTAAGACTCGATACGGTATGGTTGCAAACCCATTCGCAGACAAGCAACTTAGCTTCGCTGACGGTGGATTCGCAGGAAACCAATACTACCGAATCTTCGGTATTAAGAACCTTCACGGTATTGGTGGTTCGACTGGTGCAGAGTTTGGTGTAAACCAAGTCTGATAACCTGTAATTAGGAATATAAGGGAGCACTCTTCGGAGTGCTCCTTTTTTTTATATAAATACTTGTATGGCAGACGATAGACTACTGGGAAATTACCCGACAACTTCAAATTTGCTTACTGCAAATCAATTTAAATTCAACACTGCTAGAATCCCAATTCTCAGTGAATATGTTATTGGTGTGAACATACCATCAATTGAATTTGTAAGTGCAGAACTCAATACTGCTTTTGGTGTTAATATTCCAACTGCAACCGGTAAATACATATTTGAAGATTTGACAGTATCTTTTTTAGTAGATGAAGAATTGGAATCGTGGAGAGAAATATACGAGTGGATGATTCGTTTAGGTCCAATGAATGAAAAATCAGAACAAATAATGTACAATGATTGCTACGACTCCACCACCGTAGGGGAACTCACTATATTAAACAGTGCATACAAACCTAAGTTTAGGTATAAGTTTTATAATATGTTTCCCATATCCTTGACTGGGTTTTCTTTTACTACAACAGCAGCAGATTCAATTCAGCTTTCTTCTTCTGCTACTTTTAGATTTTCTTATTATGATGTAGAAAAAACATGATGTGGAGTTTATATGAATATAGAAGACTTGCGTACAATGGTCAAATCAGATCTTGTTATTGATGAAAATGATTTACATACAGAATCACTGAATACACCGCAGCTTCATAACAAATACTTAATTTTTCATGAGAACTCAAAGCTAGAGTTAGAGAAACTTGAGTTTCAAGAAAAAATATTAAAAAGAAATAAGTGGTTATATTACACAGGTAAACTTGGTGATGATGATATGAAAAGGTTAAACTGGGAACCTTTTGATTATACCATTCTAAAAACTGACATACCGATGTTTCTAGACTCTGATGAAGATATGCAGAAAATCAGAGCTAAGATATCACTACAGAAATCCGTAGTTGACTATCTAGAAGAGGTTGTGAAAATAGTAAGCTCTAGACAGTGGAATATTAAGTCTGCAATAGAATGGATTAAGTTTACACAGGGCATCTGATGGATATTATTGTACACCAAAAAGACGCTGTGAATCTTATAATAGAGTGTGAAAAGTCAATTGCAAAAGAATTGAATCAATACTTCACATTCTATGTTCCTAATTATCAATATACACCTGCATACAAAAAGAAGGTATGGGACGGACAGATACGTCTTTTTAACTTGTATGGTAGAACGATTTATGTTGGCTTGTTGGATTACATAAAACAGTTTGCCGCTGACAGAAAATATACATTTGATATAGACAGTGATAACTTATTAGCACTAGATGAAGAAAAGATAACACTAGAGGAATTTTCTGAATTTGTCTCTAGTTTAAAACTAAAACTAAAACCACACCCACACCAGTTAAGTGCTACATTTAGATCACTGAATAAAAAAAGAATCCTTTTATTGTCACCTACAGGAAGTGGCAAATCTCTAATAATTTACTTATTGATGAGGTATTATTTCAATAAAATATCAGAGGAAGAGAAAATACTAATAGTAGTTCCTACCATAGGTTTAGTGAATCAAATGATAAATGATTTCAAGGATTACACACAAGACAAATGGGGTGTGGATACTAACGTACATGCCATTTTTTCTGGTCAAGAGAAAAAAACTAATAAAAAAATAGTTGTATCTACCTGGCAAAGCCTGTATAATATGCCTAATGAATACTTCGAAGAATTCTCCGTAGTATTTGGCGATGAATGCCACTTGTTCAAATCAAAATCACTGGTTTCTCTTATGACTAAAATAAAAAATGCACATTACAGAATCGGAACCACTGGTACACTGGATGGGACTAAAACTCACAAATTGGTGATTGAGGGTTTATTTGGCAGAGTATTTAATGTTACTTCTACTAAGAAATTAATAGATAAAGAATTATTATCTGATCTTAAAATAGAGTGTATTACATTAAAATATGATGATGATATTTGCAATGAGAATAAAAGAACTTCATATCAGGATGAAATTAAGTATCTAATTACAAATGAAAAGAGAAATAACTTTATAGTAAATCTCGCAACTAAAACCAAAGGTAATACTTTGATACTGTTCAACTACGTAGAACTTCATGGAAAAGTTTTAAATGAGAGTTTACTGGCATTGGACAATAATAAGAAGATATTTTTCATACACGGTGGTACTGAAGCATCTCAAAGAGAAGATATAAGAAAAATAGTAAATAAAGAAAAGAATGCTATCTTAGTGGCATCATACGGTACATGTTCAACTGGACTTAATATTCCTAATATAGACAATGTAATATTTGCTTCTCCTTCCAAATCAGTTGTAAGGGTATTGCAGTCTATAGGACGTGGTTTGAGGAAGTCTAAAAATCAAAAAGTAACAAAAATTTATGATATATCAGATGATATGAAATATAAGAGTTATATCAATCACACATTGAGACACCTAGACGAAAGGCTCAAGATATATAATAATGAAGGTTTTGATTTTAGTAATACTAGAATAATACTATAAGAGGTAACAAATGGATCCAGTATATAAAATTCTAAAACTAAAGAGCGGTGATGAAATGATTTGTAGTGTGGTTAAAGAGGAAAATAATGAAGTTTATTTGAATCTACCAATGGTATTTAAAACCATGATCATTCCAGATCCATATAATGGTACTCAAAAAGAAATAACAGTTCTTCGTGATTGGGTGTCTTATACTAAAGATGTTGAAGTCTCTTTACCAAGTGATTATATCCTTACCTATACAAGTCCAGAAGACGAAGTTATTTCTTTGTATAAAAAAGAAGTAGAAAAAAAGCTATCTGATGATCAACCACAAAGAAAGCTTCAAAGTTATAAAGATACAAAGAAAAATCTCCAGGAAGAACTAGAGAATATGCTGGATGATATGGAAGCTGAAATAGACAATCCACCAGAAAATTTTAAAAAGTGGGGAATGATTCCCATGAATGAAGAAATGTTAAGACAAATGATGGAAGGCTTTAATATCTCAGATGGAGATGGAATAGATTTTGAATTTGAATTTAACTTTACTCCAGAAGAAATAAATGCTGATGAAAGTACAGAAGATGAATTGAATCATCCGGACTTTGGTAACAGATGGACTGATTGGAGTTCTAATCCAAAGGAGTATTAATAGATCTCTTTTTTACTCGTTACACTCGGATTATAATGTATACTTTAAATATGTCAAGGAAAAAAATGTCAAATAATTATATAGATAATGAGAAGTTTTTTGAAGAAATTAAACAGTGGAAAGCCGAAGTCCTTAGAACAAGAGAAAGTGGAGATGATCCACCACCCGCCACAGAGTATCTAGGAAAGTGTTTCTGGGACATTGCAGAACATCTTTCTCGTAAATCTAATTTTGTTAATTATCCTTTTCGAGAGGATATGGTTGGGGATGCAGTAGAAAATTGTTTGATGTATGCACATAACTTTGATCCAGATAAATCAAAAAATCCATTTTCTTACTTTACACAAATTACTTACTATGCCTTTATCAGAAGAATAGATAAAGAAAAGAAACAAAATTATATTAAGTACAAGATGATCGATCACCTTGATCATGAAGGTAGTGTTCGTAGATGGTTCAGTAATAACTTTTCAAATACGGAAAAGGAAGAGAATGATGACGGTTTAGCTGATTTCTTTTCTTTGTCTAAGAACGATATAGCAAAGTTTACTCCTAAAAAAAAGAAAAGAAAAGTAAATGAAAATAGCGTTGATAAATGATACCCATTTTGGAATTAGAAATGATTCTTCTTTTTTTCTAAATCATTTTTTAGATTTTTTTGAAACTCAGTTCTTTCCTTACATTAAAGACAATGATATAAAAACTATTTTTCACTTGGGTGATTTGCTTGATAGGAGAAAGTATGTAAATATTCATACACTCAACAAAGTCAAAAAACGATTCATAGAGCCTCTCACAGAAATGGGTATTGAATTTCATATGATTGTGGGAAATCATGACATGTATTATAGGAATACTAATGAGATAAATTCTGCAAATGAGCTGTTCTCAGATTATTCGAATTTTCATTTGCACAGTGTTCCATATACATTTGAGCATGATGGTCTTTGTATAGGACTAGTTCCCTGGATATGTAGCGAAAATGAGTCTGAAGTTTTAGATTATATAAAAAACTGCAAATGTCCAATAGTGGCTGGACACTTTGAGTTGAGTGGATATCAAGTTTTATCTGGGGTAAATTTTAAAGATGGGATGTCAGATAAGATTTTTAATAGATTTGAGGCAGTTCTGTCCGGACATTTTCATTTAAGATCACAAAAAAATAATGTGAACTATTTGGGAACACAGTATGAAATGACATATGCAGATTCTGGAACACAGAAAGGATTTAGTGTTCTTGATACTGAAACAAGAGATATAGATTTTATTGAAAATATAGATCAGATTTTTTATGTTATCTCAACAGAAGATGTTGATGAAAATTTTAACTATTCTGAACTTACAAATAAATACGTAAAACTCATTATAAATTCAAATACTTCTAAGAAAAAATCAGAATCAATCGTTCTAAATATAGACAGAGCTGAACCCTTTGATTTTACTGTAATAGAAGACACGTCAACTGACGAAACTGAGAAAGAAAATGTTGACCTAAGTAAAGATACTATTACAATAATAAATGAAGAAATTGAATCATTTGACGATGAATTGGACAAGTTAAAACTGAAAAAGTTGATTAGTGATATTTACATCGAGGCTTTAAATTCATGAGTGAAAATATAGAACAAACTTGGATAGATTATTCTTTGGGTAAAGATTTAATTACTAATGGAGAGAAGGCTTATTATTCTAAGTTCTCTTCATCGGAAACCACAATAAGGTGTGATAAAACTGGTTGTGGTATATATGCAGATGTAGTGTATGAGGCTGGTGATATAATAGAAGAAGCTCCTGTTCTAATAATCAGAACTACTGTTGAGGATATAGTTCATAAAAATCAACTAAAAGATCCAGTTTTATTATCGAAAGTTTTAGTGTATCCCACAGTACATGAAGTCTTTAATGAATTAGGACATCCACTCATACTTCCTACAGGTAACTTTTTTGCATACAAGCAAAGTTTAAAAAGTAATGCTGAGGTTGAATTTGATAGGAAGTTTAACATAATAACTATTCGAGCAAAGAAACAAATAACTAAATCTGAAGAAATTATTTTAGGATTGCGGGAAAATAAATACGGATTTACTGATGTTAATATAAATGAAGAATTGCAATTTAATACCACACAGGAAAATAAAGGAAAAGAAGACATGGGGTGTAATTGCGGAAAGAAAAAACGAAACGTTACCAGATTATTAGATGGAACTGAAAACATTAAAAAAGAAACTAATGTTACCAGAACGAAAGTTCCAAAAGAAAAGCTGCAAGAGAATGTAAAGTTTAAGTCTATGGTTGATGGTTCTACATTGAAGACCATTGTTGCAAAAAAGAGATCTGATGATAAAGTTTGAGAAGGTAAGATTTAAAAATTTTGGTTCTTTTGGGAATTACTTTACAGAAATTGAATTTTCTGAGAGTGATATGACTTTGGTTACTGGATCTAATGGACATGGTAAGTCGTATGCTTTATTGGATTCTATCACATTCGGTTTGTTTGGAAAACCATTCAGGAAAATAAACATTCCTCAGTTAGTGAATACAATCAATAAGAAAAACTGTATTGTTGAGGTTTACTTCACTATTTCTTCTGCTCGATATAGAGTCGTTAGAGGACTTGCTCCTAAAACATTTGAAATTTATAAAGATGATGTCTTACTCTCACAAGAGGCAAAAGCAAAAGATTATCAAAAGTTACTAGAAGATCAAATATTGAAAATGAATTACAAATCATTCACTCAGATTGTAACTCTAGGTAGCTCTTCTTTTATTCCATTTATGCAGCTTAGTGCCAATGATCGTCGTGATGTAATAGAAGATATATTAGACATTAACATATTCAGTTCTATGAATGTTATTATAAAGGCAAAACTGTCAGCAATAAAAGAATCTATATCTGGTTTGAATCATAAAATTGAAATATTTAAAGAAAAGATTTCAATTCAATCTGAGAATATAAAGAATCTTTTAGAAAAGAAAGAAAAAAACGTATCGAATAATTCTAAAAAGATAGAAGAGATTGCTTCCAAGATAGAGGAATTAGAAATTAATATTGATGAGATGAATACTCAAATTAAAACTCTTCCTGATGTAATAGAAGAGAATGAAGAGATACAACGAAAAGTGTCTAAGATAGAGAAACTGAGTTTTCAGCTAAAGTCAAAAGAAAAGGATTTAATAAAGGATATAGATTTCTTTACTAAAAATGAGTCATGTCCCGTCTGTATGCAAACCATAACAGATGATTTTAAGAAAGATAAAGTGGATTCTTTATCAGAAAAACATGAAGAAGTAACAAAAGCTATTTCAGAATTGATTGATAATACACAAGTTTTAAATAGTGACGCTTCTGATAAGATTGATTCTATAGAAAAAATGAATGAAATAAAATTCAGTGTAACAGAAAAGTCTAACTCTTTATCTGCAGCAAAAAAATATATGACATCACTACAACAAGACATTGATTCTATAAATGATTTTACTGCTAGTATAAAAGAATCTCAAGAAAATATAAATTCATATGAGAATGATATACGAAACACAGAATTAGACCTATCAGAACTAAGAGAAAAAAAGAGCTGTTATGAGATTTTATTAGTTCTTCTAAAAGACTCTGGTATTAAGTCGAAGATCATAAAGAATTATTTGCCTATTATGAATCAACTGATAAACAAATATTTAGATCGAATGAATTTCTTTGTTACTTTTACTTTGGATGAAGAATTTAATGAAGTAATTAAAAGTAGACATAGAGACAAGTTCAGTTATATGAATTTTAGTGAAGGTGAAAAATCGAGAATAGATCTAGCAATTCTTTTAACTTGGAGAGAAATAGCAAAGCTTAAGAACAGTGCAAGCTGTAATATATTAATATTGGATGAGATTTTTGATTCTTCTCTAGATGGTGTTGGAGTTGATGATCTAACAAAGGTTCTTAGAGATTTATCTAAAAATAATAATATATTTGTTATCACTCACAAGGGCGAACAATTGACTGATAAATTTAAAAAATCAATAAACTTCACGAAAACAAATAATTTTAGTAGGATGAAATAAAAATGAAAGAAATGAAACCTCAGTATGTCTATAAAGCAACCGTCACTAAAATAGTAGATGGTGATACGGTGGATCTGCTAGTAGATTGTGGATTTAATATTATAAGAAAAGAACGTATTAGATTCTATGGTGTTGATGCTTGGGAAACTCGTGGAGAAGAAAGAGAAGATGGGTTGAAGGCAAAGAAGTTTGTTCAAGAAAAAATTCCTGTTGGATCTGAAGTTGTTGTAAGGACAGGTAAAGAACGCGGTAAGTATGGTAGATATCTAGGTGAGATTTACGTTAACGACAGAAGTCTAAATGATATGCTACTAGAAGAAGGACATGCGGAAGTTTATAAATAATTCTTAATTTTTATGTTTAAAGAATCTGTAAAACGAACTATAGCAAAGGCTATAGGCATTAGATTAATTGGTTTGGTTATGACATTTTCTTTGATTACTTTCAGTGATGTCAGTAACTTCGTTTTAGCAATTGAAATTAATGTAACTGCTTTGATTGTGTATTTTTTGTATGAACGAGGTTGGAATTGCATAAGATGGGGAAAGATAATAGATGGTTAATCTTTTTGAATTGACAGATGATGACTGTTCTGATATAATCAAAGATTGGATTGATCCTTATCCAAAACCAGTCATAGAAGAACATGAAGGTTTTTTAATTGTTCGTGATGACATGTTGGGTGGTGGATCTAAGATGAGATTTGCAGATTATTTAATTAGTTCTAATCCGGAGGTAGAAGAATGGGTATATGGGAGTTCGCCGGCAACTGGGTACGCACAGATTTCTCTTTCTTGTATGTGCGCCAAATATGGTAAAAAATCAGTAATTTTTATGGCAAAGCGATCTATGGATAAACTTCATGATTATCAGTTGCGTGCCATAAAAGAAGGTGCTATAATGCACTGGGTTCCAAACGGAATGCTATCCGTTACAGAAAAAAGGGCTAGGGACTATGTTGCAGAAGATCCAAAACGTCGTAGACTTCTTCCTATCGGATTTGATGATGATAGTGTTATCGCTAGCATCGCTCGTGTATCTAGTGATATTGACGTGGTTCCAAGTGAAGTCTGGACAGTCGGATCCTCTGGAACGCTCACACGAGGACTACAGAGGACGTGGAGAGACGCAGCCTTTCATTGTGTTACCGTGGGACATGCTGGAGACTACGGACGTGCAAAAACATACAAATGTGAAATCCCATTCAACAAACCCGCAAAAGTCAGACCACCATTCCCCTCTGCAATAACATATGATGCAAAAGCTTGGGAATTTATGAAAAAATATGCGAATAAAGGTGCTTTGTTCTGGAATGTGGGATCATGAAATTTTACCAAAGAAACGATCACGTAATAAACCACAAAATTAATGTTAATTTTGAAGATCTCTTAGAAATGGATCCCGACTCTTTTAGTGAGTGGGTGGAAGAAATGAGAGATGTGATCAAGTATTCTTGGGATAATAATAATTGCCCTCCTAGGACCGGTAAAGATGAATATAAAATTATAGAAAACTGGAATTTACTAGAATCGTTTCCAGTTCATACATTTGTTCATACAGATGAACTGTCTGATGGAAGTGATGATGTTATTCTTAATAAGTCTAGGATGGGATCTGAGGTTGATCAGTTTTTTGATAACATGTTCAAGACTCGTATAAACTATTCAGATAAAGATAATGGATATTCAATTTATGATCTTGTAGCGAATCCAAATTATCTTGAGAAGGTTTGTAGGGGAGCAGCAAGACATTTTAGACGAGATTCATTTTACTCACATGCATTGTCTACAATTAAACATAGTAAGAAATATTCTGTTGTTGATGTTTCTACTGGATCTGAGTGGATAGAAACATTTTTTAATAATCAAGATCTTTTTGATGGTCGTGATTTTTTCTTGGAGGAAGTCAAAGTAAGAGAGGGTTTAAACTCTGGATATTTTCAATTAGAACAAAGTGAAATACTACAACTAACTTCAGATCAAGTTATTAAATACAAAGATATGGGGTGGTTGCAATACAGACATTATTCTACATTTGATCTAACTCAAATGGATGATACTAAACTATATTCGATACGAATGTATAAAAAGGGCAGAAAAGTATTTCCCTCTGGCTTTAAAGCATTTAGAATTGGATATATACAACCAGCAGTAAACTTTCCACCAGCAACGGCGAAATACCTATATGAAAGATATACAAAACACATTACAGAGGATAGAACAATTAAAATTTACGACCCTTCTAGTGGGTGGGGTGGTAGATTGTTGGGTGCTATGTCTTGTAGGGATGACCGTTCTATTCACTATATTGGTACTGACCCCAATCCTGATAATTTTTTCACTGATGGAACTTCTAGGTATTCTGGTGTTGCAGATTTTTATAACACAAAAACATACAGAGGAAATTCCTTCTTCTCGGAAACGAATTCATACGAAATCTACCAATTAGGTTCGGAGGTAATTCACCAAAATGAAGATTTTAAAAATCATAAAGGTTCTGTGGATTTGGTGTTTACTTCTCCTCCTTACTTCAATAGAGAAGCGTATAGTGAAGATGAGGCGCAAAGTTACAAAAAGTATGGTTCTTCATACGAATCCTGGCGTGATGGATTCCTTTTACCGACGCTGAATACCTGCTGTGAGTGGCTTAGACCTGGGGGATATTTACTGTGGAATATTGCTGATATTTTGATTAAAGGTTCTTACTTGACATTGGAGGATGATTCTGTTAAGATATTAGAAGCTAATGATCTTGTTTTTATAGATAAATTAAAGATGGCATTAGAAGGAATGCCCGGACAGAATCGAATTGGTGAAGATGGAAAACCAAAATGTAAAAACTTCTGTAGTATAAATGGAAGATATTTGAAGTATGAACCAATTTATGTTTTTAGGAAAAAATGATGTCAAGCACAAAAATAACTAAAGTATCAGAAGAACTATCTTGTTATGTTGAATCTTGGATCGATGAATTTATTGAAAATTTAAATACAAATGAGTACAATAAAAAGAGAAGTTTTTTAAAGTACTTGCGTGTTCACAAACCGAAAAGAGCAGATTGCAAACCAATAATTGAATCTAGTTTAGCTTTTAGAGATGAATTGGATATGGTTATTGTTGATAAGGATCCTGAGTTGACTGAAGGGTATTCTTATCTGAGTAATGCGAAAATTAAAAAACTTAGAGAATTTGTAGATTCGATTTACTCAGATGCAGTTTCCTACTGTACTATTACTAGAAAAAGAAAGAAAAAGACTCCAGAGCAAATGCTGAAAAAGTTTCAGTATATGGAAAAGACACCTAATGGAAATATCTCCTCGTTTGATCCATCGCAACTATTTTCAGTAAAATCATTTCTAGCCTATAATACAAAAACAGGAGATCTGTATTACTATGAAACTGATACAAATTTTTCAGTGAAGGGTACTACCCTTTCAGATTTCAATGAAGAAAATTCCTATTGTGCTAGAGTAGGAAGAAGAGGTATGTCATTTGTTGCAACACTGACAAGTGGAACTGTGGCTTTCTCTGAAAATCAATTAAATAAAATTAAGACTAAGAAAAAGAAATGTACAGGAAGATTTAATATAAATACTATATTACTTAGAGTACTTTCATGAAGATAACAGAGTTAAACATCTTAGGTGAATTCAAATCAAGAACTTCAGTTGGCACTCCTAAAGTGTACAAGGAGAATGATGTGGTGTATCTAGATGGTGAAACTTTTATAGCATCTAAGACTATAGTTGGAAAATCTCCAATTCTTAGAGAATCAGTTGGTTGGATTTCTTTAGCTAGGAATCAGGTTTTTTACGAGAGTGCCACGGCTCCTGTTTATGCAAAGGCAGGGGATGAGTGGTTTGATACAACTAATGGAATAACTTATAAAAGGATTAGTGATGACAATGGAAACCATTGGATTGAGATCTAATATAAATAATGGCTTTTAAGAAAAAAAGAAAATTAAAATTTGATGACAGATTAGAATCTAAAGCACACCGTTCTCAAAATAAAAGAGAACACAAAAATCACCGTCATCAAACAAAAACAATATTAAATAATTATACTAGTTCTTCTATTGACGAAGACAAATATCTTGATATAATGAATGAATTAGAAGACACCGAACTGGAGTGATTAATGAAAATTTCGAAGAATACTCTATCAATTTTGAAGAATTTTAGAGATCTGAATTCAAACATCCTTATTAGTAAAGGTAGTCTGCTGAAGACTCTAACACCAGCAAAGAACGTGATGTCATCTGCAACTGTAACTGAATCTTTCCCTGTAGAGTTTGGTCTTTGGGATCTTACTAGTTTTCTGGGAACAGTATCACTGTTTGATGATCCAGACTTTGATTTCAAGGATAAGTACGTAGATATTACAGGATCAAATGGATCTACTGTGAAGTATTTTTACTCAGAACCATCTCTTCTTACGGTTCCTACCAAGGACGTAAAGATGCCTGAGTCTGTTGTGAGCATTGAACTTACAGAAGAAGCATTTGGTGAACTGAAGAAAGCTGCTGCTGTTCTGAATCTCAGTGATCTTTCTATCTGTTCTACTGATGGTAGTTCAATTGTTGCTATTCTCTCTGATATCAAGAACAATACCAGTAACACATATTCAATTGATATCGGTTACAACGAAAGTGGTAACGTATTTAATTTTGATTTCAAGATTGATAATCTTAGAATCATTCCCGGAAATTATGATGTTTCATTCGCGGAAAAAATTGTGAGTCAATTTAGTAACAAAAATCTAGATTTGAATTATTGGATTGCTTTAGAGAGTAGTAGCTCTTTTACTTCTACCGTAGGATCTAATATCGGAGTTTCTTGAATATGGATTTGTATGTAGAAAAGTATCGTCCAAAGACGATCAGTGAATGTATCTTACCGAAAAATTTAAATGATACTTTCGAGGAAATGGTTAAAGAGGGAACTCCTCAAAATCTACTTCTTTGTGGTCCAGCAGGAACTGGTAAGACAAGTGTAGCGAAAGCATTGTGCTCTGATTTAGATGCAGAGAGTATTGTGATAAACTGTTCTGAAGATGGTAATATCGATACTCTTAGAACAAAGATCAGATCCTTTGCAAGTACAGTTTCTCTTAATGGGAATACTAAAGTTGTTATTCTGGATGAGTTTGATTATTCAAATGCAAATTCAATTCAACCAGCATTACGTGGTGCAATCGAAGAGTTTTCTAAGAATTGTAGATTTATTATCACCTGCAATTACAAGAACAGAATCATCGCACCTATCCATTCTAGATGCACTAACATAGAATTCTCGATTCCATCAGAAGAAAAGCCAGGAATGGCTAAGAGATTCTTATCTAGATTGGCATTTATCTTAGAGCAAGAAAACATTCAGTATGAAGAAAAGGTTCTTGCTAAGTTAATCTTGAGACACTTTCCGGATTTTCGCAGAGTTATCAATGAGATTCAAAGATATTCTGTTTCAGGTACTATTGATGTTGGAATCTTATCTGACTACGATAAGATTCGTATTCAAGATTTGATCTCTGCAATGAAGGATAAGAATTTTACAGATGCTAGGAAGTGGATTGTTTCTAATCTTGATAACTCACCTCCAGAGCTTTTTCGTAAGATGTATGATTCACTTTCAGATAACTTGGAAAAGAATTCAATTCCAGATGCAATTCTAATCATTGCAGAGTATCAGTATAAATCGGCTTTTGTCGCCGATCAGGAAATTAATTTTGTAGCATGTATAGTGGAACTAATGATGAGGTGCGAATTCAAATGAGTAAAAAATTTAACGCTATTGGAAATATGGTTGCGTTGAGAACCAATCTTCAAACGGAAGAGAAAACAACAACTGAAGGTATTATCTATAAGGATAGCCAATTAGATGAAACTCTAGTGGTGTGGAGTGAGGTATATTCCGTTGGACCTTATGTCATGGTTGATATCAAGGAAGGTGACTGGGTTTGCTGGAAGCTCAATTCTGCATCAGGACACTTCAAAACTGGAGATTTGGTTCTTGATCTGGTGCCGGGGAACGAGTTATTGGCGGTACGGGATGCAACTTAAAGATTTTTTGAATTCCATAAACGATAATAAGAAAAATCTTATAACTGACAATAAATCGGAGAAGCTGTATACTCCGTTTATTGTCAATAGATGTCTTTCTTATTTCACAGATACTATCCTTTATGCAAATGAAATGAATAGGAATGCTCATGTTGATAATAAGCTGCAATATGATTATTTCTTAAACTCAGTCAGAAAAAGGAAGAGGTTTAGTAGATGGATGAAACAGGAGTCTTCTGATGATCTGGAGTTTATAAAGGAGCACTTCGATTACTCCAATAAAAAGGCAAAGGAGGCTATTGAAGTTCTAGGTAAAGAAGGAATCAAAGCTCTGAAAGAGAACTATTCTAGGGGTGGTAAGGGGGGTTAGACCTCCTTTTTACTAAATATAAGAGCCTTGCTTAGTTTAAGGGACTTATATATGGTAGAAGATAATGACGTATTTGATGGTCTCGGCATAGAGATCGAATTGAAAAACCCTGATGATTTCTTAAAAGTTCGTGAAACATTGACTAGAATGGGTGTTTCCTCCAGAAAAGAGAAGAAGTTATATCAGTCTTGTCATATCCTTCACAAGAGGGGTAAATATGCAATATTGCACTTCAAGGAATTTTTCATTCTGGACGGTTTACAGAGTGACATCTCTGAGAGTGATATTGCAAGAAGAAACACTATTTGTAGACTGATGGAAGAATGGGGATTGTTTGAGATACTAGATGATGATTTAGAACCACAAGCTAGTATGTCTCAGATAAAGATAATCCCACATAAAGAAAAAGGTGAATGGGAATTGATTCCTAAATACCATATAGGAAGAAATTAGTACATTATGAAAGTGAACTTTATTTATTATGATACCAAAAATTATACACCAGATTTGGGTGGGCGATCAGTCTAAAAGACCTGATTCTTTAATTCAAACTTGGATTGACATGAATCCCTCATGGGAGCATATTCTTTGGACTGAAGAGAATATGCCAGAATTGACTAATCAAAAACAATTTGATGCTATGAATGAACTTGCGGGTAAAGCTGATATATTACGCTATGAGCTGTTGAATACTCATGGAGGATTTTTTATAGATGCCGATTCCGAATGTATAAATCCACTAGATGATTTCCTAACAGAAAATGATGCCTTTTGTTGTTGGGAAAATGAAGAGATTCGCAAAGGATTGATGTCTAATGGATATCTTGCTACTAAGAAAGATAGTCCTCTTGCTAAAAAACTAATTGAGAGAATATCCACATACCCACCAGATCAGATTGCTCTTCTTCCCAATTTAACTGCATGGAGAGTTGTAGGTCCAATGCTACTTACTTCGATAGCTGGAGAGATGGGTGATGACTCCGGACTACATGTCTACCCGAGTCACTATTTTATTCCTAGACATTATTCTGGATTGGAATATAATGGTGATGATAAAGTTTACTGTAAGCAGTACTGGGGTAGTACACATACAGTAGAGGGTAAGAAGGGTATGGAGTATGGAACTTGATATCAGAAAACTTAAAACGTATGTCATTTCACTGAAGGATTCTGATCACAGATCTAGAATTTCTAAAATGCTAGATGATCTTGGATTTGAAGATTGGGAGTTTTTTGATGCGATAAAATCAACTCCTCATTTTTCTTATATTGTAGGATGTAGTTTAGCTCATAGAGAATGTGTTTCACAAGCACAGTTTCCGTGTCTTGTGTTTGAAGATGATGCTGCTATTACTGAGTGGTATAATTCTAAGATAGAAATTCCAGATGATAGTGATCTATTTTATTTGGGAACTTCTGCATGGGGATTAAAGACTGGTGAGAGCACACTGAATGGATCTGACTTTGAACATATTGATGGTGACATTTATAGAGTCAGGTATATGACATCCGCACACGCTATAGTTTACATTAATAAAGATACCTGCAATGAGATGTCTTACAATAGCATACGTTATATGGCAGAAACAGGTAAGTGTTACGATGAATCCTATGGAATGCAATTGGGTAATTACAAAGCATATTGTTTTGAGAAACCTATGTTTTATCAGGACTGTCCTAGAAATGCAATATTTACTCAACATCCTGTAACTTCTGTCTTTAGGACTAGAACATGATATCATTTGAACGACTTGGATATTTTGGTAGACTTGGCAATCAGATGTTTCAGTATGCCGCTCTTGTTGGTTTTGCAACACACTCAAACCAGAAGTGGGGTATACCAAAAAGAAATGCAGAAGAAACTGAGATTGGTGGGTTGGGGTATAACGAAAGATTTGTTTTAGGTGATATGTTCAATCTAAGCTACGAAACTGAGATCAATCCTAAATTAAATTTTATGGAAAGTGGTGCTTTATTAGCACTTCCTGAAAATACAAACATACACGGTTACTTTCAAAATTCAGATTACTTTTCACATTGCAAAGATATAGTAAGAAAAGAATTTACATTTAAAGACGAAATAAAAAACAAAGTTCAGGATTTTATTAATTCATTAGATGTAAATGGATTAGTGTCGGTTCACGTTAGACGTGGAGACTATGTGAGTCTTTCTGATTGTCATCCTCCTCAGAGTAAAGAATATTATCTTCAGGGTATATCTGAATTTAAAGACAAGACTCCTCTGATTATATCAGATGATATTGAATGGTGTAAAGAAACTTTTGGTGATGAATATCTATATTCCGGGTTAGATAGTATGTACGAAGATATGTGTGCAATGACTTTATGTGATGCTCATGTTTTATCTAACAGCAGTTTTAGCTGGTGGGGTGCTTGGTTGGGTGGTGGTATTTCTGTAGCACCAAAGAGGTGGTTTGGAGATACTTTAGAATATAGAAATGATGGTTCTATTTATGAAAAAGAATGGATTTTAATTTGAAAGACATTTATAATGTTGTGGATTCCACTATGGGTGGACCTGGTTATTATGCAGTGGCAACTCAAGTTCCAGATACTATGGACTGGAACTGGGAATATAATCCAAATTACGAAACATTTTTTGTAAATTTTCATGTCGCACATCCAGCAATAGAACAGGTGGATGGATATGCATTACTTTATGAATCAAAGGGATTAATACCACATGTTTACGAACATTTAGAAAAGAACCTTGATAAATTTAAGATGGTGTTTACACCAAATTCCCATTTAGTCGAAACTTATCCAGATAAGTGTAAATGGGTTCCGGGAGGTGGTATTTGGGTTGGAGCATATGGTGGAGGTGAAATTAAACTACACAATAAATCAAAGATGATTTCTATGGTCTCCTCCACCAAAGAGATGAATGATCTTCATAAATTTAGATTGCAGTTGGCAAACTATTTAAAAGATAATACAGATTCAGTTGTTGTGACAATAGGATGTGCTTCTCCTACAGGAGAAGGTAAAATATACCACAGTCTACATGACTATAGATACAGTATAGTATTAGAGAATTATATAGATAAGTGGTATTTTACTGAAAAATTAATGAACTGTTTTGCAACAGGAACCATACCAATATATTTGGGTGCTACTGATCTAGGAAAGTATTTTAATACTGATGGTGTTATTTTTATAAACGATAAGAGTAATGAAGAAATATTAGATGTAGTAAATAACTTGACACCAGAATATTATGAAAGTAAAATGGATGCTATAAAAGAAAACTTCGAATTGGTTCAGAAATTTAGAACAATAGAAGATTATATGAATATTAATTATCTGAGAGGCTAATATGTTACTTGACTTATATAAATTGAATGAATTTTATGATATGAATATAAAAGGGATTCTCCATATTGGAGGACACTTTGGAGAAGAGTCTAGTTTATATCATAATTTAAAAGTTGAAAATGCAATTTTCTTTGAACCAATGAAGAGTAGTTTTTCTGTATGTGAACTTAATGTTTCAAAACATAACTATGATTGTGTTAATATTGCATTGGGTTCATCCGAATCAGAAATGGAAATGTACACAGAAACTGCAAATATGGGACAGTCTTCCTCTCTACTCAAACCATCACTACACACTAAACAGTACCCTCACATAGTTTTTAATGGAAACGAAACTGTACAGGTTACAACATTAGACAACTTCATGAAAGACAAAAACTTAAATGATTTTAATCTAATTAATATAGACGTTCAGGGATATGAGTTAGAAGTATTTAAAGGATCAATGGAAACTTTAAATAACATTGATTATATTATAGCTGAAGTTAATCGAGATGAGTTGTATGAGAATTGTGCAAGAGTTGATGAACTAGATTCTTTTTTAAGAGATTTTGGATTCGAGAGGAAAGAAACTAGTTGGGCGGGACAAACTTGGGGTGATGCTTTTTACATCAAATCAGACACATGAAACATCTATTAACTCTAAGTGATAATAATTATTTAAGTTGTGGTTTGGCTCTATATGACTCTTTGAGTGAAACTGCAAGTTGTGATTTTACTTTACATTACCTCGCAATGGATTTAGATGCCAAAAAAAAATTGGAAGAGTTAAATAAAGATAATATTGTAATCTACACCCTGGATGATCTTGAAAGTGAAGATTTTGAAAAGTTAAAGGTAAACAACACTTCCAGTGAAGAAGAGTCTAGAAAAGGACATAGTGCATTTCATTTTATGTTGTCTTCTTTTTTTACACACTATATTATGAACAATGTAAAATGTGAAGATGTTCTTTAT
>TARA_R110002012_G_scaffold140520_1_pt1 | contig 26515 bp, 23 predicted proteins | sample TARA_R110002012 | Tara Oceans TARA_R110002012 (sample SAMEA4396515) | marine metagenome | biome: Westerlies Biome; feature: [DCM] deep chlorophyll maximum layer (ENVO:01000326); material: water (ENVO:00002006), including particulate matter (ENVO:01000060) such as... | depth 40 m | reverse complement strand
CTTCTTTGAAAGCGCTTTTTGCTCCTCCTCTGTTATTTTATATTTATTCCTCACTGTTCGTACAGCTGCATATTCTTCCTCAGGGAGTAAATGGACCAAAGATTTTCTCCACGGATAATAAACCCAGTTTCCATAGTTGAAGGAGCTTTCAGCACCAAAAAATTCTGAAATCGCTTCGTCAAGTTCAATTTTGCTAAACTTCCTTTGTGGATTTCTTAATTTGATCAAATCTCCAACTTGGGAATTAATCTCATCAAAGACAAAAATTGAAGAATCATTTATAAATTCTTGTAGAACCTTTTCCGAATCTCCTCCTGAATTACTTATAATCAGAGGTTTATATTGTTCTTCATAGGAAACGTCCATTTGTAGTGACATCGAAATTTACTTGTTAGATTTTACTATTATGGGTGAAATATTTTTTCTAAAATGGAATAAATCAACGTACAATCTTTGAATAAATAAGTTTGATTTCAACTGATTATCGCATTTAATAGACAAGTCTCTTTTAATTCACCGTGGTTTTCAGCATGTTAATTAAAACTTTAACATGATTCATTTAAGATAACTACCAGTGTATTTTCAATAGACAAGGATAGCGAAAAAAGACTTAATTATAATATGAAAATTAAAAACATGTATTTTACTATCAAAATAATTGGAATCAATTAAAAATGATTCTCTCACTTATAGAAAATTTAGTCAGAAATATTAGAGTTTTAATTTAACCCAAGATTTTAATTAAAAACAATCAATTTATAATGTACTTGTATATTTCTAAAAATAAAGCAACCTTAACATTGCATTAAAAAATTCATGTCATTTTAGAAAATGAATTCATAATCGTGCAGACTTATGCAATTTTTTTAGATTTTTGTACAATGGAAGATAAATCTACAGAAAAAATACGGATTCTCTATTTGGATGACGAAGAGAATAATCTTCAGGCTTTTAAGGCCACTTTCAGAAGAGATTATAAGATATTTCTAGCTATATCAGCTGAAGAGGGGCGTGAGATTCTTTCAAAAGAAGAAATAGATATAATTATTACAGATCAGCGGATGCCTGAAGAAACAGGAGTCGAATTCTTGGCTTCTATTATACCAATTCATCCGGAGCCAATTCGCATATTGTTAACTGGTTACACAGACATTCAGGCTGTTATTGATTCAATCAACAAAGGGCAGGTTTATCATTATCTGACTAAACCTTGGGAGGAAGATTATTTGAGGACTGTGATCAAAAATGCTTTCGAGATCTATACTCTTCGTAAAGAAAACATTAAACTTACCCAGGAATTGATAAAATCCAACGATCAGTTGGAGTTCCTTTTAAGGCAAAATCTGCTTTCATAAATTAATACCTAGCAGCTAGTAAAAGCTGCAATTCTTTATGGCTGATGCCAAACTTTCTACCCAAATAGGCATTTGTCAAACTACCTCTATAAGTATACACTCCCCTCAAAAACCACTTGTAATTAAATATCATTTCTTCAGCACCTCCCAGATCCGCTATCTGTAGAATAATAGGAGTAAAAATGTTGCTGAGAGAATATGAAGCTGTTCTTGCTACACGGGATGCAATGTTTGGAACACAATAATGAATGATATCGTGAACGCGAAAAACAGGATCGTCATGGGTAGTCAATCTTCCTGTCTCGATACATCCCCCCTGATCAATAGCCACATCGATAACAATACTTCCGTGCATCATATTGGCCACCATTTCTTCAGTAACGACAATTTTATTTCTACCCTTCTCAGCCCTTAATGCTCCAATCACAACATCCGCTTCGGAAAGAGCCTGGGTCAAGCTAAAATTATCAATCGTAGAAGTATAGATTTGCTGGCCAAGCAGCTGCTTCAGCCTTCTGAGTTTATAGATATGATTGTCAAATACTTTAATATTTGCGCCCAGTCCCAGAGCTGTTCTGGCTGCATATTCTGCCACAGTTCCAGCGCCTATAATTACAACTTGAGTTGGAGGAACTCCGGTAACGCCCCCCATAATTAAACCCTTGCCATTATTTTCGCTTGAAAGATATTCTGCTGCGATCAGCATGACTGTGCTCCCAGCAATCTCTGACATCGCTCTCACTACAGGCATACCTCCTACCTTATCTTCCAAATATTCAAAAGCCACCGCAGTTATTTTCTTTCTATTGAGCGTTTGGATGAAGTCCTGATCCTGTCTTTCTAGTTGAAGAGCGGAAATCAAACAGCTTCCCGGGGTCATGTATTCTAACTCCTCTTGAGTCGGAGGATCGATTTTAAGAACAATATCCGACTCAAAAACTTCCTTTTTACTATAACATACTTTTGCCCCAGCATCTGAGAAGTCCTGATCGGTAAACTTTGAATGCAAACCTGCATTTGACTCTACCACAATGCTTATCCCGTTATTGGAAAGCAATCCTACAGATTCAGGAGTAATCACTATTCTTTTTTCCTGAGTCGAGGTCTCTTTAGGTATTCCTACTACCAAAGAATAATCACTCTTTCTCACTTTAGATGGTGATTCTTTCGGGATCAGCCCCACTGCAGCAAGTTGGTCTATTTCAGATGGCATCTTTGATATGTTGAAGGTTCAGGGTTCTTTGTGTTTCGGAATCAGCTTGAATTCTAATCAGAAAGAATTTCTCAGGCAAAAATGGAAAAATTTTTTCAGCCCATTCTAACCAGCAATAATTCCCACTATAAAAATACTCTTCTATTCCGATATCCAAGGCTTCGGTGGGATTATCCATTCTATAAAAGTCAAAATGATAAAAAACTTCTCCATCCTGATTTTCATAGTGATTGACAATCCCGAAAGTAGGGCTGCTAACTTGATCCCTAACCGAAAAAGCCCTGGATAGGGCTTTGATTAGCGTAGTCTTTCCTGCCCCCATCTCTCCCTGAAAAACCCACACTTTTTCTCCCCCTGCAGTTTCGATAACTACTTCCGCAGCTTTTTCAATCTCACTGAGTTGGTACGTAAACTGTGTCAAATGCTCAATTATTTTGGTGATAGATGCACGATCGGAATGATCATTTCCTCCAAAGATACGCCTCCATGTTGGAATGTATCCTTATAAAAGTTCACATAATAATTGTAATTGTTCGGGTATGCAAAGAAATAATCCTCCACAGCAAAGACATAGGTTGAAGACACGTTCAGCCTGGGAAGCTTAGCATCTTCTGGTTTTTTTATTTCAAAAACCTTCCCTGCTTCAAAATTCAGATTTTTCCCTTGCTTGTAGCGCAAGTTTGTAGTTACATTTTTATCTCCGATTATTCTGTAAGGTTTGTTTACTCGTTTGGTCCCATGATCTGTTGTAATAATAACCTCAGCCCCGGCATCATGGATTTTTTTCAGCAATTCAAATAAGGATGAATGCTCAAACCAACTGGTAGTCAAAGATCTGTAAGCAGATTCGTCTGGGGCTAATTCCCGGATCATTTTCATGTCTGTTCTTGCATGAGAGACCATGTCGACAAAGTTATAAACCAGCACGTTTAAATCGTTTTGAAGAAAAGTATGGAATTGCTCCAATACCGCCTTACCCTGATGCGTCTGTATTATTTTATTGTAACTTGACTTAATCGGCATTCTGCTTTTCTCCAAGTTGATCTTCAGCCATTCTTCCTCAAAATTGTTTTTCCCCTCATCAGAATCCTCATCTTCCCAGAATTCTGGATGAAATCTAGCCATATCCATCGGCATCATTCCGCTGAAGAGCGCATTCCGAGCGAAGGCAGTGGTGGTTGGCAGAATACTATAATAGGTATCCTTGTCTTTTATGTTGAAATAAGGAGAAATTATAGATTCTATATCTTCCCACTGGTCTAATCTGAAATTATCTATCACAATAAAGAAAAGAGGTTTACTCTCCTTGACGTGTGGAAAAACCTTCTTTTTCATCACTTGATGAGAAAGCAATGGTTTTTCTTGATTTTTCTCATTCATCCAATCGATGTAATTGTCTTTGATGAATTTGGAGAAATTAGAGTTAGCCTCAATTTTCTGTGATTCGAGAACTGGAAGCATGTTTTTGTTCTCGGTGTCGTCAATCTGCATTTCCCAATATGTCAACTTTCGATAGATATCTGCCCAGTCCTGATGATCTTCAGCGTCGCCAAAAGCCATACTGATATTCATAAAATCCTGCTGGTAACTCTGAGTAGTCCGCTCGTCTATTAACTGTTTATTCTGAAGAAGTTTTTTTACCGAAAGCAAAATCTGGCTGGGATTGATCGGCTTAATGAGGTAATCGGCAATCTTCCCTCCGATTGCGTCATCCATGATATGCTCTTCTTCACTTTTGGTGATCATCACCACAGGCACCTGAGGCTTGATTTGTTTGATTTGCTGGAGAGTTTCTAGTCCAGTCATCCCTGGCATCATTTCATCCAGAAATATCACATCAAAATTTTTCTGCTCCACTTCCTCTATGGCATCCACACCGGAGTTGACAGTGGTAATGGCATAGCCTTTTTGTTCTAGAAAAAGAATATGTGGTTTGAGCAAGTCGATTTCATCGTCCGCCCAGAGTATGTTGAATTTTTGAGTCATTACAGGTTCCGTTTCTTTTAAAATTATAATTACTTTTGAGGCAAACAAAGAAGGCCTCCTTGAAAAGCCAGAAGATACTAAACGACCCGGTTTACGGATTTATCACGATCCCAAGCGAGTTGATTTTTACGATTATTGACCACCCTTACTTCCAACGATTGCGGAGAATAAAACAGCTGGGTCTGACTGACTTTGTCTATCCCGGCGCTCTCCACACACGATTTCATCACGCGATTGGGGCAATGCACTTGATGAGCATTACACTAGACAATCTACGAATAAAAGGCACTGAAATCACAGATGAGGAGTATGAGGCCGCTTTAATCGCCATTCTTTTGCATGACGTAGGGCATGGACCTTTTTCACATGCTTTAGAATACAGCTTACTAAAGGGCGTACCCCATGAAGAGATTTCTCTTTTGATTATTGAACTCCTTAATGAGGAGTTTGGTGGCAAACTGGACCTTTCTTTAAGAATATTTAAGAATCAATATCAGCGTAAATTCTTCCATCAACTAGTTTCCAGCCAGTTAGATATTGACCGTTTGGACTATTTACAACGTGATTGTTTTTTCACAGGAGTATCCGAAGGCACCATCGGAGCGGACCGTATCATCAAAATGATGGATGTGAAAAATGATCAGGTAGTAATCGAGGAAAAAGGAATTTATTCTATTGAAAATTTCCTAAGTGCGCGCAGACTGATGTACTGGCAAGTTTACCTGCATAAAACTACAGTCAGCGCAGAGAAAATGCTAATCAAACTAATCCAAAGGGCAAAATTTCTACGACAATCAGGATATCGTTTCACCGTGACTGATGAATTTGATTACTTCTTGGAAAATGACCCAACCTTATCTGATTTCCGAACTAATCCAGATCTTTTGCGCTTGTTCCTCGAAATGGATGATTTGGACATTTGGGGAGCAATCAAGCTATGGAAAAAACATCCCGATTATGTGCTCAGAAATATTTCGCAGATGTTTTTGACTCGAAACCTCTTCAAGATCAGCCTTACCAATGAGGCTTTTTCCCCTGATGAAATCAAACAATTGAAGGAGAAAACGATTATAAAACTTCAGATTCCAAGCGATGACTTGGACTATTTCTTTTGTCACGGAGCTGTGAGTAACTATGGATATTTGGCCAAGGATAGAATTAACATTCTTACAAAAAAAGGAAAGGTTATTGATGTAGCTCAGGCCGCTGACCTCCCAAATATCAAAGTCATGAGTAAAATCGTGGAGAAGCATTATGTATGTAAGGCCAAAAGCCTAAATTTAAATTATTAACACCGTTTATATTGTTTATGGAATTTACCCTCGGACAAGTTGCTGCAATCCTACAGGGCACAGTAGAAGGTGATGAAAACCAAAAAGTTTCTAGATTGGATAAGATCCAAGAAGGGAAACCGGGAGGTATAAGTTTTTTAGCAAACGAAAAATACACTCAATTCATCTATGACACAGAAGCAACAGCCGTAATTGTATCCAAAAGTTTTGTAGCTACTAAAGCTCTGAAAACCAATTTAATCAGGGTTGAAGATGCTTACAATGGGTTTACCCAGCTTTTGGAAGCATACGCAATGATGATGAAAAGTAGTGTGGTGGGCATCGAAGAACCTTCTTATATTGATGCTAGTTCTCACATTGGTGGACAATCATACCGAGCTGCTTTCTCTTACATCGGAAAAAACTGTAAGATCGGAGATTCAGTCAAAATTTATAGCCATGCACACATAGGAGATAGAGTGCAGATAGGTGACAACACCATCATCCACGCCGGTGTAAAAATTTGTGCTGATACAGTAATTGGCAGCAACTGTGAAATCCATCCTGGGGCAGTAATAGGTTCTGACGGTTTTGGATTTGCACCACAACAAGACGGCACTTATAGGCCGATTCCACAAATCGGCAATGTAATCATAGAGGACAATGTTAGCATTGGCGCCAACAGTACAATTGACTGTGCTACAATGGGCTCCACTACAATTAAAAAAGGCGCGAAGATTGACAACTTGGTTCAGATCGCACATAATGTAATCATAGGTGAAAACACCGTAGTCGCTTCCCAAACAGGAATATCTGGCTCTACCATAATAGGAAAAAATTGCATAATCGCAGGTAAAGCGGGCATTGTAGGACACATTACCATAGCGGATAATACTACAATAGGTGCTAACACCGGAATAAGTAAATCAATTACAAAACCTGGGAGCACCTTATTCGGATACATGGCGATGGATGGGAAGAATTTCTTAAAGTCCTATTCCATCTTCAAAAAGCTAGACACAATAGAAGACCGCATAAGAGAACTAGAAAAAAAGCAGTAAATTTGCTGCCTTTAGCTTGCTGAACGGTTCAAAAATCAGATGAAAGTAAAACAACACACCATTAAAAAACAGGTGGAATTATCCGGAGTGGGTCTCCATACCGGAGTCATTTCTAATATGACATTTCTCCCTGCACCCCCCAATCACGGATATAAGTTTCAGCGCATTGACCTGGAAGGCAGTCCAACTGTGGATGCAGATTGCGATTTGGTAGTAGATGTTTCCAGAGGTACCACCTTGGAGCAAAATGGAGCACGCGTTTATACAGTTGAACATGTTTTGGCGGCGCTGGTTGGTTTAGAAATCGATAATGTTCTTATCCAGTTGGATGGACCGGAACCGCCTATCATGGATGGATCTTCGATCCAGTTCATAGAAGTTTTGGAAGATGCAGGACTTGAAGAGCAAAATGCATTACGCAGATTCTATGAAGTTCAGGAAAGCATCCAGTACAAAGATTCTGCCCGTGAAGTAGAAATGGTAGCATTGCCTACTGATAACTATCGGGTAACCGTCATGGTGGATTATAACTCTCCAGTTTTGGGTAGCCAGCATGCTTCGATTACGGACATAGGTCAATTCAGATCAGAGATAGCCTCTTGCCGCACTTTCTGCTTTTTGCATGAACTAGAGATGCTTTATAACTCAAATTTGATCAAAGGTGGGGATTTGAATAATGCCATCGTGGTAGTGGATAGAATTGTTGAAGAAAGAGAATTAGTGCATCTAGCAAAGATGTTCAACAAACCAAAAGTCGAGGTTAAGAAAGAAGGTATTTTAAATAATGTGGACTTACGTTATAAAAATGAGCCAGCTAGACACAAATTATTGGATGTAGTTGGTGATTTGGCATTGGTAGGCCGACCTTTGAAAGCACAAATAATGGCAGCCAGACCAGGTCATGCTGCTAATGTTGCTTTTGCAAAAAAAATAAAGCGAGCTATGGAGAAGTCCTCCACTTCTCATATTCCCTACTACGATCCACGCCTACCTCCGGTGATGGATATCAACCAGATCAGCAACATTTTGCCTCATAGATATCCTATGCAGCTTTTGGATAAGATTATCTATATGGATAGCAATGTGGTAGCTGGAGTGAAAAATGTTACTATGAACGAACCATTCTTTATGGGTCATTTTCCAGGTAATCCGGTAATGCCAGGAGTATTACAAGTAGAAGCTATGGCTCAGACAGGAGGAATATTAGTATTGAGTACAGTGGATGATCCGGAAAATTACTGGACTTATTTTCTGGGAATCGAAAACTGTAAATTCAGAAAAATGGTTCTTCCTGGTGATACTCTAATTTTTAAATGTGAACTTTTGGCCCCGATAAGAAGAGGTATTGCAAAAATGCGTGGTGAAGCTTATGTCGGAAATACGTTAGTATGTGAGGCCGTAATGACAGCAAGCATAACCCGAAAAGAATCATGATCAGCCCTTTAGCCCATATAGATCCAAAAGCAACAATAGGCAAAAATGTACATATCGACCCTTTCTCTATGATAGGTGAGAATGTAACTATTGGCGATAACACTTGGATTGGGCCTAACGTCACTATCTTTTCCGGTGCCACCATCGGTAAGAATTGCAAGATTTTCCCAGGGGCTGTGATTGCTGGAATTCCTCAGGATCTAAAATTCCAAGGTGAAGATTCCACTGTTTTGATAGGTGATAACACTACGATTAGAGAGTGTGTCACGATCAGTCGGGGCACTGTAGAGAAACAGACTACTGTCATCGGTAGCCATTGTCTACTAATGGCTTATGTACATGTAGCACATGACTGTGTGATCGGAAGCCATGTAATTATTGCTAATTCGGTACAAATCGCGGGTCACGTCTCCATCGATGATTGGGCAATTGTTGGTGGATCCAGTGCTGTTCATCAGTTTGTGAAAATAGGAATGCATGCAATGGTTTCAGGTGGTTCTTTGGTAAGAAAAGATGTACCACCCTTTACCAAAGCTGCTCGTGAACCACTTTCTTACGCAGGTGTGAATTCACTTGGCCTTAGAAGAAGGGGCTTCTCGAGTGAGTCTATTTCCCATATTCAGGAAGTATATCGCTACCTTTTTCTCAACAGCATGAATAATAGCCGTGCATTGGAGGAAATCGAAGTTAATCTCCCTGCTACAAAAGAAAGAGATGAAATTCTCAATTTCATCCGCTCGTCTGAACGTGGTGTAATGAAAGGTTACATTAACTAACTATGCTGAAATCGAGCATTACGTATTCATCACATACTTGGAAGAATATTAGGATTGCGAAATTTCATGTAACCGTCAAACAGCAAATTATCGACCCATGAAAATCCACTTAGAAGAAGCCTCAAAACGCTTCCAATACGAATGGATTTTTAAGAATCTAAGCCTTGAGCTTTCTCAAGGAAACTCACTTGCTATTACTGGAAGTAATGGATCTGGAAAATCCACGTTATTAAAATGTTTGAGTGGTGCTATTCCAATTACTTCCGGAAAAATAGAATACAAATTGGGAGAAAAATCGATTCCAGAAAGTGATTGGTTCTCGCATCTGAGTATATCGGCGCCTTATATGGAAGTTCCAGAGGAATTTAGTTTAGAGGAATTGCTCAACTTTCATTTCAAGTTCAAAAATCCGCTGGCAGGCATTTCCAATAAGGAAATTATCGATATTCTTTACCTGACTCAGCATAGTTCAAAACTTGTTGGGCAATTTTCCTCAGGCATGAAGCAAAGGTTAAAACTGGGATTGGCTCTTTTTTCTGATGTGCCTTTTATTCTTCTTGACGAGCCTACTTCTAACTTGGATAAAAAAGGAATCGAATGGTATCAGGAAATGATGGCTCATTATGCTCAAGGTAGGATTTTAGTGATTTGCTCCAACGAGCCAAGAGAATATGAATTTTGCGAGCAAATAATTGCTTTGGAGGATTTTAAGTAAATATTTGACTAAAACACAATACTTATCTTTAATTTAATAGGTGCAAGTTCTTCAAATATGAAATCAATCCTTTATAAATTATTCATTCTGGTAGTAGGAATGATCGCAATCCAAAGTTGTGGAGGTGAAGATCCAGAACCCAGGCCAGTAAAAACACCTGAAGAACTTGCCATTGAAGAATTGACAGGAGACGGAATGCAGGCTTGGGGAATTGACGGAGGAGGCTCAGTGGAGCGGGATGGAGCGGTGATCACTGACAATTATGCAGAGTTTGAGCTGGTAATGAGTTCAACCTCTTCCAAATTATACACTTCGAAAAATAATAATGATCTTTTTGACTCCGCTGGTACATGGTCGTTTGCCGGAACTAACTTCGACAAATTCATTCTTTCCGGCACAAAACCCGCTGCGGATAGAGAAATTTCATTTACTCAAGCTGGCGAAAATCTAAAACTTACTTTTACAATTCCGGCTCCCGGAGCTAGAATCAATGGAATACATGCAGTAGCTGGTAGTTATACTTTTAACTTGATAAAGCAGTAATACTTATATAACCCCATATGAAAAAGGGAAGTCTGTGCTTCCCTTTTTTCTAATTTAAGGTAACCAATGTCACCCCCGCACCTCCACGGTCTGCGTGCTCATCCTCCATATGCCTGACTTGGCCCATCTCTCTTAGGAAATTACGTGTCAAATCACGAAGTATTCCATTTCCTTTTCCATGAACTATCCTTAAATCCTTTAATCCAAGCATATGACCTTCATCAATAAATAGCTGGATTAAAGGAAGTATCTCTTCTCCCCTTTTCCCTCTAATATCAAGATTAGGAGAATAATCCATCATCTTCTCCGTGGTATTATACCCACTTCGGGACACTGAGGATTTTTTCTCTTTTTTGGCTTCGCCTTGGGAAATTTTTTCAAGTCTTGAAAGTTTCACTTTCGATTTCAGTTCCCCAATCGATACTTCAATCTCATTTCCTTTAACCTGAAGAACTTCCGCTATTGCCCCATTATCTTTTACTCTCACCCAATCTCCCTCTGTGATTCTCCCTCCCAACACTTTGATTTCAGGGCTTTTCACAACTTCCTTCTCCGGTTTGACTTTCTCCTTGAACTCCTCAAATTCCTTACGAACCTGCTTAGTAGCCTCCTTTTCAGCTTTACCTTCCTTAATTTCTCTAATAGTAGCTTCTATTTTCTTATTTGCCTGATCTAGCAATTGTTTCGCTTCTTGCTTAGCATCCTGTAAGTAGCCCTTTTTAGTCGATTCCATGGTCTCCTTCAGATCATTGTATTCCTGAAGTCTGGTTTTCAGCAGTCGCTCTTTAGCTTTTACATCTGCCAGCAGTGTGGCGTACTGGTTTTTCTCATTTTCCACCTGGGTGAGCAATCTATCATAGCGAACACGGTCCTCCCCTATTTGCTCTTTAGCATACTTCAAAATTTCCTTAGGGATACCAATTTTGGAGGCAATCTCCAAAGCGAATGAAGAACCTGGCTTACCAATCTCAAGCTGATAAAGTGGCTCCAGTTTGTCCACATCGTATCGCATTGCCCCATTTACCATGCCTTGGTTTTTATTGGCGATCTGCTTCAGGTTTCCATAATGCGTAGTAATAACTCCATAGGCACCGAGTTTATTAAGCGCCAAAAGAATGGATTCGGCAATCGCACCACCAAACTGTGGCTCTGTACCAGTACCAAATTCATCGATAAAAAGTATGGTTTTCTTATTTGCAAAAAGCGAGAAATGCTTCATGCTCATCAAGTGCGAGCTATAAGTACTCAGGTCATTTTCCAGGTTTTGTTCATCCCCAATATCAATAAAGAAATTGTCAAATAGCGAACTCTTGGAATCTGGATGAACGGGAATCAAAATCCCACACTGAAGCATGTATTGAATGAGGGCGACAGTTTTCAAAGTAACTGACTTTCCACCTGCATTAGGGCCAGAAATCACCAGAAGACGTTCATGGCCACTCAGTTTTACATCAAGTGGAACAATGCTTTTTCCTTGGGACTTAAGCGCCATTTCCAAAAGTGGATGCCTGGCTTTAGTCCAAGTCAATTGTCTTTCCTTAGTGATTTCTGGTCTACAGCTATCTGTCTTCTGGGCAAACCTGGCTTTAGCACGAATAAAGTCCATCAAACCCAAGAAATTAGTAGCCTTTCTTAGAGCAGGAATAGCAGGTCTGACTTTATCAGTCAATTGCGTGAGAATCTTTATTATCTCCCTACGCTCCATGTATTCCAGATCCCTGATCTCGTTATTAATATCCAAAGCCTCTTCTGGCTCCATAAATACAGTTTGTCCTGTTGCAGATTCATCATGAATGAATCCTCGGAGCTTACGCTTATTCTCAGCCGCAATAGGAATCACTAACCTGCCGGAGCGAACAGTAATTGCAGAATCTTCTGTAGTAAGTCCTTTAGCTTTAGCTTCTTTGAAAACCCGATCCATTACCTTTCTCAAGCGACCTTCCTCGTATAAAATCTGAGTTCGAATGAGTTGCAATTCCCTGCTTGCATTAATGCGCATCTTGCCTTTTTCATCTATGATTAGCTCAATCGCTTTAAGCAAGCTCATATCCAAATCTATCAAGAGTCCCAGCAATTGACTTAAAACAGGATACTCCTCCTCTCTTTTCTGAAAGAAAGTAATACAGCCTCTAAGCGTCTCCAGAGATAGTTTTATTTCATGAAAATCCTCCAAATCAAGAAAAGCATTTTCCAATTTAGCTTTCTCTAAATATGGATTTAGGTTTGTGAAATTGGATGAAGGGAATAGGTCTCCTGAAATCAAAATCTGACGGAATTCTTCCGTCTGATCAAGCAGCCTAGTGACTAGATTGTAATCAGAAGAGAACGTCAGGCGATCTACGTACTGCTGACCAAGTGGAGAAGTACACTCCGTTTTCAACAGCTCCTTGATCTTTATGAAATTTATTTTTTGTTCGAGATTACGTGGGTATAGCATTAGAATTGGTCTAGAACTCCTCCAGAAGATTCTCTGACTACTAAAGAATCGACTACTCGGGAATATATTTGCTCCATTTCAGCAGGATCTTGGAGATAATAGAGCATGCTTTGTGTAAAAACTGAATCACTTACCTCATGCTTGAGGAAAACATCTTTTTCAAGCAGATTATATAGCACCTTAGAAGAGTCATAAGCAACAGGCATAGCACTCGTAATACCCTCAGTAAGATGTATATCAATCAGCACCTCTACCATCTTATCTTCAGATAGCAAATCAGTTGGCTTATTACCAGATCCACAACTTGAAAGACATAAGATGTAAAAGCTTAGTATTAGGAATCTTTTCACAGTCCAAAATTAGGTTTTTTTAACGGAAAATCTCCCCACCCTTCATGTAACTCAAATTTTATAATTCAGCTTAGAAGCATAACTTAGGCCGTTCAAATCACCACTCATGAACGAATTATTCAGCAAGCTCAGAAAATACGAAATCATGATCCGAAAGGTGGCCAATAATCACCTGCAAGGAGAGTACCAGTCGCTATTCAAAGGCTCAGGATTGGAGTTTGACGATCTGCGTCCTTACCAGTACGGTGATGACATTCGTACGATAGAGTGGAAAGTATCTGCTAAGGGACACGGAACATTTGTGAAAACGTTTCGCGAAGACAAAGAACAATCTGTTTTTTTTCTTTTAGACATAAGCGGAAGCCAGGATATTGGTCAGCCAGGTAATAAGAAAATTGATCAAGGAAAGATAATTGCTGGTGTATTGACTTTAGCAGCTGTTTTTGAGGGCAGTCAAGTAGGTTTGATCAGTTACTCGGACCAAAAGGAAAAATTAATTTTACCATCAAAGGGTAGCAAGCAGGGTGTGAAAATGATTCGAGGAATTTTTGACCATGAAAACAATTCCCTTAAAACGGATCTGAACTCCATGTTTATGTTTGCATTGAACCTCATCAAGAAAAGGGCAGTGATCGTAATCATTTCCGATTTCATTGATGATGGCTACGAGCGGCCATTTCGAGCACTAGCTGAACGACATGATGTGGTCGCTATTCAACTTACAGACCCAAGAGAGTCAGCATTGCCTTCTTTAGGAATTATTCCAGTCTTTGATAAAGAAAAGGGGAAAACTACTTGGGTGAATACGGCATTTGGAAGCTTTTCTAAAAAAATAGCAGATACCTTTACTTCTGAACGGGAAAACTTGAAGGATATTTGCAAAAAAAATCAAATAAACTACCTGACTATAGATACCACCCAGGATATAGTTGGGCCGCTTTTAGAGCTATTTAAGTACCGAAACAAAAGCATGAAACGTGGTTAAAACGCTCAAAATCTTTTTATTTATTCTATTACCATTTCTGAGCAATGCTCAGCAGATAAAAGTGGATGCATATTTCATGCAAGATTCCGCTAAGCTTGGTGAGCGGGTAGGATATGTATTGAAAGCAACTTATCCAGAATCAGCACAGATAATATTTCCTGATTCTACCTTCGACTTTTCTCCGCTGGTTTTACTCGAGAAGAAGACATTCATTTCCAATACTCAGGATAGCATTACCCAGGATAGCACAATCTATTACGTGTCAAATTTCTCGTTGGATCCTAGCTCTTATCTAACTTTGCCCGTCTATGAACTGGCAAGGTATGATAGCGTAGTGCACTATCCTTTAGAGGCAGAATTGAAACTTAAGCTCACGTTAGATAGTATTCCTGAGCAGCTGGTTTTCCAGCAGAATAACATTTACCAACCGCTTGAAAAGTCCTTCAACTGGATTATCATAGGTATAATCCTCGGTGGAATTCTTCTTTTGTTAGGCCTGCTCTACTTTTTCTTCGCAGACAAAGTTCAGGAATACTGGAATGAAAGAAGAGAAAAAAGGCGATGGTCTCAATTTGAAAAACGATGGAAAACCCAGACTGCCCTACTTACGCAAAACCCTTCTATTGAATCAGCAGACGAAGTCATTGGACTTTGGAAAGGCTATATGGAGAGTATCACCAAGCTTCCTATAAAGGAATGGACATCAAGTGAGATCGGTGAGCGATTGAATAATCTTAAGATCTTCAAGGCGCTTCGTACTATTGATTTGATCATTTATGCAGGAGAGTCTTCTAAGAGTGAGGAAGCGACAAACTATTTATTAGAAGTGGCAAGAGAGAAATACCAGGAAAAACAAACCAAAATCAAGCATGAGAGAGCAGTTGTCTGAATTCTTTAGCTGGTCATGGTTTCAGCCTGAGACCTTCAAAAGTTACGAATGGGAAAATCCGATTTTGCTGAATTTAATCTGGATTATTCCGGTTTTCATACTACTCAGAACCTTCGTGAAATTTCTGAAAAATCCGGTGCTGGAACTTTCGCTTCCAAAACGCATCGCGAATAACAATCCTTGGACTTATTTACGCTTAATTCCAGCTGGTTTCTTCTATCTTTTCCTGATCATGCTAGTCGTCGCTTTAGCCCGACCACAGCGGAGCAATGAGCGTGTCGAGCAATATACCGAGGGTATAGACATCATGCTTGTAATGGATATTTCAGAGTCCATGGATCTCCAGGACTTTACTCCAAACCGTCTAGAAGCCGCCAAAGCAACCGCAATTGACTTTATCAATGGACGTGTCGGAGACAGAATCGGAATGGTAGTATTTGCCGGGGAAGCCTATTCATTGGCACCGCTAACCAATGACTATGAATTGCTAACCGACCTTGTTAAAGAAATATCCTTCAGCATGATGGAAGCCAAGGGTACTGCAATAGGTTCGGCTTTGGCAGCTGGTACAAATAGGATGAAAGAATCTGAATCAGCATCCAAAGTGATGATACTTTTAAGTGATGGAGAAAGTAATGCTGGAAATGTTGATCCACTTTTTGCAGCGAATCTGGCTTCTGCATTAGATATTAAGATTTACACAATTGCCATGGGTAAAGATGGCTTGGTCCCATACGGAACAGACTTCTTTGGCAGACCACAGATGGTAGAGAGTTATCTGGATGAATCAACGCTTCGTGAAATAGCCAAAGTAGGAAATGGTGAATTTTATCGAGCAGCAGACGGCGGAACCTTAGCTTCCATATTCGATAGAATTGATACGCTGGAAAAGACGGAGGTAATTGAAAATCGCTACAAGGAAACTGCTGATTACTATCGAATCTATCTTTTCTGGGGATTGATGTTATTCTTTGTTTGGTTAGCTCTGAAAAGCAGTTTCTTGAACAACTTCCTGCTGGATTAAGCGTGTTATAAAGGCTGATAGAAAACAGATTTATCCTGATTTTTGTCACTTTTATCACTTCCAGAAATCATCTATCGGTATAACAGCTCAGACTAGATTTGCAGAAAATAATTTCCTATGCAAATCCATGCTGAGTTAGTTAAGAAATACAATAGCCAAGCGCCGCGATATACTTCCTATCCTACTGTGCCTTTGTGGGAAAACAACTTGAATGAACGGGATTGGGAAGATCTAGTACAAAAGGCATTTCAAGACTTCGGAGATAAGGAAGGTATATCGATTTACATACATTTACCATTTTGTGAAAGCTTGTGCACCTATTGTGGTTGCAACAAGAGAATTACTAAAAACTACGGAGTAACAGCACCTTACATTCAGGCACTTTTAGCGGAATGGAAAAAATACACTTCCCTTTTTACAGGTAAGCCTAAGATTGCGGGAATTCACTTAGGTGGAGGAACGCCAACTTTTTTTGATCCATCCGATCTGGAAATCCTGCTCTCTTCAATACTTTCAGGAGCTGATGTCCTCCCACATTCAGAATTTAGCTTCGAGGGCCATCCAAATAATACCAGCTTTGCTCACCTCAAAACCCTCGCTGATTTAGGCTTCGATCGTGTCAGCTACGGTATTCAGGATTTTGATACTAAAGTACAGGCAGCAATTCATAGAATACAGCCATTTGAGAAGGTAAAAAAGGCAACTGATTCGGCGAGAATTTTGGGCTATTCATCTATTAATTTTGATTTAATCTATGGCTTGCCTCATCAAACGTTGGAAACCTTAAAGTATACTTTCAGCAAGGTTGAAGAGTTGAGGCCAGATCGAATTGCATTCTATAGTTATGCCCACTTACCAAGTGCGTTTTCAGCACAAAAGAGTTTTGAGGAATTCCTTCCTTCAGCGAGCGAAAAAAGTAAGCTGTATGAATTTGGAAAAAAACGTCTAGTAAAAATGGGGTATGAAGAGGTAGGTATGGATCACTTTGCCCTTCCATCGGACCCGCTGACTTTAGCCAAACAGGATGGATCGCTCCATAGAAACTTCATGGGCTACACAACCTTGCAATCCAAACTTCTGATTGGATTGGGAGCAAGTAGTATAAGCGATGTTTATTATGCTTATGCCCAAAATGAAAAACGAGTAGAAGAATACCAATCCAATGTGCTAAATGGCAACTGGACTATTCGAAAAGGACACCAGCTAACAGATCTGGACATCCATATGAGGGCTATTCTTTTAAATTTAATTTGCAAAAAACAAGCAGAAGTACCCACTGAAATTTGGGAAGAATTAAAGAACACTCAATTGCAGAATCTTAAAGACATGGAAAGTGATGGGCTTATCTCGATAGATTCTAATACGATAAAAGTGACCGAAAAAGGAAGAAGGTTCATTAGGAACATTTGCTCACAATTTGACCTCCGATTGGCAGAAAACAAGGCAAAAAAAGTCTTATTCAGCAAGACGATTTAAGGACACATTGTAATCTCAATTTGCTTTGATCCATAATCAAAGACCTGAAGATCTGGACTAAACATCATCCCTAAACCTAAGCCACGAAAAATAAAAAGAAGTCCTATTAGTACTCCTAAGTATGGAATTGCTTTCTGAAATTTTTGTCTCATTTGAACTGAGACTAAAGATCCCGAATACATTAAAACCAGTAAAAGTGGGATGGTTCCTATTCCGAAAAAGAACATATAAGTAGCTCCTAACACTGGGCTCTGCAACCCTAAAGCTGCTACCAAAGCCATATAGACCATTCCACAGGGAAGGAGGCCATTTGCCAAGCCGGTACCAAAAAAAGCGAACGACCCTCCTGCTTTGAGGAATCGATTCAACTGCCTTTTCACCCAAATCACTATACCTGATAGTGCAGGAATGGTCATGAACTGATCTGCCTTTTTATAGCTAAGTGCCAAAATCAGAATAAGCAATCCCATGGCTATAGAAAACCACTGCTGAACACCGACCAAAGAAAGAGAAAAACCTATGCTTCCTATTGCTAAACCTAACAATGCATAGGTGACGCTTCGCCCAAGATTATAAAGTATTTTGTGATGGAAAAATGAAACATTCTTTTTTCCACCCACTGCCAGCGCAATTGGCCCGCACATTCCAACACAGTGAAATGAGCCTAGAAAACCAAGAAGAAAGGCAGTCCAAAGCATTTAAATAGTGATTTTTTTCTCCTGATAACGATCTACTCCATTTTCAGTCCAATTAAGCTGGACTTTCCAATACCCAGATTTAAGTTCTTTCAAAGGAATCTGAGTTATTCCTGAATGAGTTACATCCAATTGAATTTCCTGATCTAAGGAAGAATCAGAAGGGCGGAAAAGTTGCAATGAGCCTTTTGTACCATTCGGAAGATCAAGTTCTATGACTTTGGATTGAGCATCAAACGAAATCACTTCTCGGTCTAAATCGTCTGCAGATTTAGATTCATCGATCCTGTCTTGATATTTTATCTCCTCCTCGTAGTAATTTTCTGTTACTAATTCTATACCGTCCATGCGTACGGATATCACCACCATGGTCATAATCAGTGCGACAAAGCCTATAATTGTAAGTATTATCCCTTTTCCCCAATCCATAATTCCTCTGATTTTAATGTAACCTTACTCGATCGGTGCTGTGAAATTCGTTTTGATACGATCAATCTCCTCACCCAAATGAAGAACAGAAAGTTCGACTTTTTCTTGATTTACTTTGACCTCATCCAGGTGTCTTACCAGAAAAAATCTACCCTCATATTTAGACTGAGGTTCCAATATCAAGCGCTGCTCTCCTACCACCTCTACATCTATCCCTTCCTTCAAGGATTCAAGTGACACTTCCTGCTGATCGTATGTTTTATTGATCAAGGTAATCTGATAGAGGTTAGTCACCATTCCGTCTTCCCGCATTTGATAAGTCATTCCAGGGAAACGCGTAACCGTGGCGCCAATATCATTACGTGTCACCAGTAAGCTGACAAAAGCTATTATTAAAAGCACAAGAACAACAATATAAGATTTAACTCTATTTGTAAGCAGCTTCTGAAAACCTTGTTTTATACTGTTTTCTGACGCATATCGGATCAAGCCTGTTGGTCGCTCTACTTTCACCATGACCTCATCACAGGCGTCAATGCAGGCAGTACAATTCACGCATTCCATCTGTATGCCATTGCGGATATCTATCCCCGTAGGACAAACCTGAACACAAAGATTACAATCTACACAGTCTCCTTTATCCCCATTCTCGGTAGGATTCTTTCGAATTGGCGCTCTTGGCTCCCCTCGAACGTAATCATACATCACGTTAATGGAATTATTGTCCAGCATCACACCTTGAAGGCGTCCATAGGGACATACCACCAAGCAAGCTTGCTCACGAAACCATGTAAATACAAACATGAAAATCCCTGAGAAAGCCAAAAGCCCTATAAATCCAGACATATGGGCTGAAGGCGGTGAGGACACAATGTTGATCACCTCATCTATACCGATCAAGTAAGCCATTACCAAATGGCCAATCAATAAAGAGATTATAGCAAAAACGCTAATCTTGATAGTTTTCTTGACGATCTTTTCTTGATTCCAAGGCTGAGCATTAAGAGTTCTTTGCTGATTAGCGTCTCCTTCGATGAAGTACTCAATCTTGCGAAAGACCATTTCCATAAATAACGTCTGAGGGCAGGCCCATCCGCACCACACTCTACCAAAAGCTACAGTGAAGAGTATGACAAAGACGAAGAAAATCAGCAATAGAAAAATAAGCAAATAGGTGTCCTGAGGCCAGAATACTGCTCCAAAAATGATGAATTTACGTTCGAAAATATTGAATAAAAGCCAAGGTCTTCCATCTACTTTAATAAATGGTCCTGAGAATAAAATAGCCAGTAATACCCAGGATAAGTAGGTTCGGTATTTATAAAAATACCCTTTGACTTTCTTAGGATAAACCCAATTCCGCTTCCCATCATCTTGGACAGTAGCCAGCGAATCTCTGAATGTGTCAGGATTTAAATGGGGATTCTTTTTTGCCATGATTGTAGGCTGATTTCTACCGGGAATCTGATGATCCCCGGTACTATGAACTTATTCTGCAATAGCAGTAGTATCTGAAGCAACCGTTGATTCATCACCTTCAGCCTCGGACTTTTCTGTAGCAGCGCTTTCATCATCTCCTGAGTACAATTCTCCCTGAGGATCTTTTGGAGTCGCAGGGCTCGTACCCTGAAGGGTGAGTATATAACTTGCTACATCTTGTATTTCTTTAGGGCTCAACTGATCTTCCCAAGGCACCATTCCTTTTTCAATCATGCCATATTTGATCACTTTGAAGAGATCTTTGATGTCTCCGCCGTGTAGCCAGTACTGATCAGTTAGGTTTGGACCTACTCCACCTCCTCCGTCTGCAGCATGGCATGCAGCACAATTTGCTGTGAATATTGCATTCCCTGCACTTAATGCTGCACCAGAGTCATCTACTACGACATTGGTTTCATCAATTGAAGCTAGCAAACTTACGCCGCGTGCTTCTGCTTCTATGGCTGCTATACGGACCTCCTCTTCATATTCTTCCACTCCAGTTTTACCGAAACCAAGTACTGTGTAATAACTGAAATACGAGATAGCAATAATGATTGTGCCCAAAAACACATATTGAAGCCAAGGAGGCATAAAGTTGTCAAGCTCCTGAATTCCATCATAAGAATGATCTGTCATTAGCTTGTCTTTTTCTTGCTCTTCTTCAATATCACCGGTAACAAATCGCTGCTTAAATGAATCCCACCAACTTGGTTCATTTACCAATTCTGGATTTTCCTTACGGAAAACAGCTGAGATAAATGACATCAAGTATATCATCAGAATCAGGAGTAAAATAATAACTCCTATTACGGCGCCTATGATAATCAATAGTGCCATCTGATTAGAATCCATTGCTCCAAACCCTCCTGACACAGCTTCATTCTGCGCCAATACTGGGCTAGACATCAAACTTCCCAACAGGGCAAAAAAGGTTAAGTATTTTTTCATGGCTGTTTGTCGTTTAATTCATTATCATCCATAGGCAAAGAACTCATATGGTCGATTACCTCCTTCGGAACGCGAATTGTCCAAATCGTGATTCCAATAAAAAAGAGGACAAATATCACGAGTGAAACCACTGGGAACACCTCTACATTTTCGATTGATCTTAATACTTCTTTGTACATGATTCCTCCGGTTAGTTAGATGATGAAACTTTGATATCTGTACCCAATCGCTGCAAATAAGCAATCAGTGCAACTATTTCGGTGTTTGGCATGACGGCAATGCCTGCATCTTTCAAGCCGGTAGCAATTCCTGCTGCCTGAGCCTCCAAATCTGCTACTGCTTGCTGATCATACCCTTCAGGATACGGAACGCCAAGCTTTTGCATAGTTCTTATTTTTGCAGGCAAATCTGAATAATCCAGTTCGTTAGTTTTTAACCATGGATATGGTGGCATCAATGAGCCTGGAGACATACTTCGAGGGTCTTCCATATGGAAATAATGCCAGCTGTCTGGATATTTCTTTCCTACTCTATGCAAGTCTGGACCAGTTCTCTTAGACCCCCAAAGGAATGGTCTGTCATATACAAATTCACCGGCTTTAGAATATTCCCCATAGCGCTCTGTCTCAAATCTAAATGGCCTGATCATCTGAGAGTGACAGCCTACACAACCATTTTTAATATAAATATCTCTTCCTTCAAGCTCAAGAGCTGTGTAAGGCTTCACCGAACTGATAGTCGGAACATTAGATTTCACCAAAATGGTTGGCACTATTTCCACGACCCCACCAATTAGGATGGCAACTGTCGCTAGTATCGCAAAGAAAACAGGTTTTCTTTCCCATGCTCGATGCCAGAATTCCCCTTTAGGATTATAGCTTTTTGCCAAAGCAGGCGCAGAATCTTCTTCTGTTTCTTGAAATACTCCTTGCTGGGCAGTTTTAAACATATTGTACATCAGCAAAATTGCTCCGCTCAGGTACATCAATCCTCCGAATGCCCGAAGCATATACATTGGCACTAACTCCACTACAGTCTGCAAGAAATTGCCATAAGCCAATTTACCCATCTCATCAAATTCTCGCAGCATGAGAAACTGAGTCAAAGCAGCTACATACATTGGTAACGCATAGAAAATGATCCCCATTACGCCTAGCCAAAAGTGAATATTCGCAAGTTTGGTGGAAAACAGTGTGGTCTTAAATAGTCTAGGCCACATCCAATAAAGCATCCCAAATGTCAAGAAACCGTTCCATCCTAGGCCGCCTATATGAACATGGGCGATAATCCAATCTGTGTAGTGTGCAATTGCACTTACATTTTTAAAGGAAAGCATTGGGCCTTCAAATGTTGCCATACCATAAGCAGTGATGGCGACTACCATGAATTTCAAAACAGGATCATTCGTTACTTTATCCCAAGCTCCCCGCAATGTCAATAATCCATTTACCATACCTCCCCAGGATGGTGCTAATAACATCACCGAGAAAACAGTTCCTAATACTTGCGCCCATTCAGGGAGTGAAGTGTAAAGCAAGTGGTGCGGACCAGCCCACATGTATAGGAAGATCAAGGACCAAAAGTGTATGATAGAGAGTTTATAAGAATAAACGGGTCTATTAGCAGCTTTTGGAAGGAAGTAATACATCAATCCAAGGAAAGGAGTAGTAAGGAAAAATGCCACTGCATTGTGACCATACCACCACTGCACCAATGCATCCTGAACACCAGCATAAGCGGAGTAGCTTTTCAAAAAAGAAACCGGCAATGCTAGTGAATTGACAATATGAAGAACAGCTACTGTGATAAATGAAGCTAAGTAAAACCAAATAGCGACATACATATGACGTTCCCTGCGGGTCAGAATAGTTCCGATCATATTGACCCCAAAAGCTACCCACACCACAGCAATGGCAATATCAATTGGCCACTCTAATTCGGCATATTCCTTAGAAGTCGTGAGCCCTAAAGGCAATGTCAGAACCGCTGCAAGAATAATTAATTGCCAACCATAGAAGTGAAACCAGCTCAGTGACTTATTCCACATCGGAGCTTTCAGCAAGCGCGGCATGGAATAGTATACCCCAGCAAAGATTGCATTTCCCACAAAAGCGAAGATTACAGCATTGGTATGCAGTGGCCTAATTCGCCCAAAAGTCGTATAGGGATTACCCAGATTGGCTTCAGGTAAGAAGAGCTGTACCGCCGCAAGAACTCCGACGAGCATCCCTATTACGCCCCAGATAATTGTTGCAGCTCCAAAGTACTTGACAATTTTGTTGTCATATTGGAACCTCTCCAGCGTAGTGTCATTCATAGGATTTAGGTTTTGATGGTTGATCTTTTTTTGGTTTTTTCGAATTGTTTTCGAAGAGAATCCTTATCGAAGGAGTATAATTATCATCAAATTGGCCATCCTTCATCGCTCTAAAAAAGAGGAAGAGAAATGTACTTGCCAGTATCAGACTGATTGCGATTAATAGAAAAATAACCTCCATATTAAATAAATTTTGAAGGTAACAGCCCTTTCTTCCAGGCCACAAAATTGGTGGTCAAGGTTGTAAAAACGACCACAGAAATACTACTTAAGGGCATCAAAATCGCACAAATCACAGGACTTAACAGTCCCTGGACAGCAAGCCCTAATCCAACTAAGTTGTACAATAGACTTAAAACAAAGCTTGCCTTTATAATGAGTCTACTGGATTTTGCAAAACTCAAAAAGCCTGGGATTTTCCCAAAAACGGCTGAGTCCATGATTGCATCACTGGCTGGAGAGAAGTGAGAAACACGATCTGACAATGCAACACCTACCTCACTCTCCTGCAACGCTCCTGCATCATTTAACCCATCTCCTAGCATAAGTGTGCAGTGAGAACGATTTAGTGCCCGTAGGTAATAAAGCTTATCAGTTGGACTTTGCTTAAAATTAAAGTTAATCTCTCGACCAAGCTTTTCCTCCAAGTAAGTTTGCTCATGAGGATAATCCCCTGATAATACATGAAGATCATAATCATCCTTAAGTTGATTGACGACTTCTTCTGCCTTTTCTCTTAGCCCAGATTCAATTTGGAAATAACCTAGTTCCTGTCCTTCAACAGTTAAGTAGACTACATTACCTTTTTGACTATCGATTTTATTTGTGAAGCCAGTAAACTCAGCTGAGCCCAGTCTAAAATATTGATTCTTGAAAATAGCTTCAATTCCAGCCCCCTTAACTTCTGTTACCTCCTCAAGTGATAATCCAGCTTGATTACCTAACCAACTATTGATTCTATTACTGAGTGGATGAGAGGAACGCTCCACCATTGATTTCAATATACTTCTACTGTCTTCAGACAGAAGCTCTCCCTGATAATTTATGTTGGCGTCGGAAGGATCAGTAAGTGTCCCTGTTTTATCAAAAACTACAGTATCGATCAAAGCTAGTCGCTCAACCACAGCCGCATTTTTTAGATAAAATTTACTTTTCCCAAAAATTCTTAGCGTATTTCCTAAAGTGAAAGGTGTGGACATAGCCAAAGCACATGGACAAGCCACTATTAGCACTGAAGCAAAAACTTTGATGGCTGTAGAAAAGTCGAGAAACGACCAATACGCAAAAGCCAGAGTTGCGATCAACAGAATAGACCATGTAAAGACTGAGCTGATTTTATTAGACAAAGGCTCCAGTAGTTTCTTGTTACCTTTTTCAAAAGACTCATTATTCCACAAATCAGTGAGATATCCTTGAGAAGGCAACTTTTGTACGGTTAATAAAATAGCATCTCCTTTTTGACGCCCACCTGCATAAACCAATTCACCTTTTAGCTTGGGAACAGGCACTTCTTCACCTGTCACAAAGCTGAAATCTATACTTGCTTTAGTACTTAATAAAAGTGCATCCGCTGGAATTAACTCTTCATCCCTAACCAAAATCACATCTCCTACTTTCAGGCTTGACAATGGAACAACGTTTTCTTGATCCTTTACTATTCTGGTAACTGCTATAGGAAAATAAGACTTGTAATCCCTATCAAACTCCAGTGTAGAAAAGGTTTTTTGCTGGTAGATCTTGCCTAATAGTAAAAAAAACAATAGCCCACCAAGGCTATCCATATAGCCTGATTGGTGAAAAGCGAATATTTCCCAAAGGGAATAAACAAAAAGCGAAATAATCCCAAGTACTATTGGGACATCCATATTGATCTGTTTTTGCTTAATCGAATTCCATGCAGAGCGGTAGTAGTCACTTGCAGAGTAAGCTACGACTGGAATGGCCAGAATTACATTTAGATAGCTGAAGAGCCCTCGAAAAGAAGAGTCAATCAATTCTGCTTCAGTAAAATATTCAGGTATGCTAAAAAGCATCATATTTCCAAAGCAAAAACCGGCAACAGCAAGACGCTGAATTAGACGCTTATCGATTCCTGATTCAGGTTTTTCATCAAGATTAGAAAGGTTAATTTTAGGTTCATAGCCTATGGTAGAGAGTAGATTTACTAGCTCTTTGATAGAAATCTTATTATGAAGAATTTTAATCTGAACTTTCTTTTTAATAAAATCAACTCGACTATAAAAAACACCTGAATTAATTTGACTTAGATTTTCCAGTAGCCAAATGCATGATGAGCAATGGATAGCTGGGATGTTAAAAGTGATATGACTTTCAGTTTGATTACTGAAATCAAGGAGACGATTCGCAGTATCCTGATCATCTAGGTAATCAAACCGATTAGATTGAAATTTCTTGCTCTTCTGGCTTTGTCCAGGATGACTTTCAATATCATAATAAGAACAAAGATCATTCTCAGACAGAACTTCATAAACCAACTTACATCCCTGGCAACAAAAGTTTCTTTCCTGCGAAACAATCACCATGTCATTACAATCTTCACCGCAGTGAAAGCATTTCATTTTGCTTGTAGAAGAGACATTTGGAATCATTACTCTTATTTTAAAGAGTTAGTAAATCAAAAAGTCATCGATGGTCTTTAGTAGAGCAGTTATATAGACTTATAGAATACTGAAGCCCTTATGATTGACAATCCAATTATGTCACGAAAGTAGCGCTTTGAGCAAGCGATACACCTGAGTAAAAACAGGGAAAAAGCTGACATAAATCAGCTTATTACTAAAAAACAGACAGACTAAAACGTAGTAAAATGATTCCAGAAAAGAAGGCTCTGGATTTATGAGAAAGAAACAACAGAGGCCTTTAAAAATCATGTTGGAATTGCAGGGAAGATAAGCATGTCAATTAATGATATACACACTATCTCTCTAAACTATCTAACTAAATTGAAAAGCTTGATGTATAAAAGTGTATCATTTAGAAGCCTAAAAACCGATGCTAATTAAGGGTTTATTTACTTAGCAATAAGAGGGACGAAATGAAACTTGAAAAAGTGAACAACAAACTCTAGAAAAGGAATAACCTTAAACGCGAAAAAGCCAGCTGTTTAAG
>TARA_R110002012_G_scaffold82496_1_pt1 | contig 26568 bp, 40 predicted proteins | sample TARA_R110002012 | Tara Oceans TARA_R110002012 (sample SAMEA4396515) | marine metagenome | biome: Westerlies Biome; feature: [DCM] deep chlorophyll maximum layer (ENVO:01000326); material: water (ENVO:00002006), including particulate matter (ENVO:01000060) such as... | depth 40 m | reverse complement strand
ACAACTTTTTCAGGTACTTTTACAGGTACTTTTGCAAATGCTATGATCGCTCAAAACACTTTAGATGGTAATTACTTACATGGAAAAGTCGCGAATATAGGGATTTTTGATAGGGTTGTCGATATTAGCACCGTAGTTGTTGCAGACAGAGAGCCTCTTGACTTAACAGGACAGGAATATTTAGTATCTTATTATAAATTGGACGAGGGAAGCGGTGTTGTTGCCTTTGATGCTAGTATTAACAATAATAATGGTACTTTAGAAAATACACCTACTTGGACAACAGACGTACCTTTTAAAGCAGATTAAAATGAATTATACAATATTAAATACAGATGAATTAAGTAGCGTAAATTTTAATGAAGTAAACGAAACTTCAGAAAACACATTAAGATATAACAACGCAAAGACAGAATTTTTGCTTAAATTTGAAGGAGAAACACCTAGTTTTTTAGAGGGGAAAACATTATATGACTATGATGGTATAATGCAAATTTTAAACAGTCCAGAATGGACGCAACCAACAGACTAACATGAAAGACAATATTTTAAAAATTGATTTAGGGACTCAGACCTCTCCTGTTGTACAAGAAACAAGGGGAAAAGATTGGATTGAGTTTTCAGGATCAGACGGGTGGCGAAATACCTATCCTCAGTTTATAATTGATTTATACAACAACAGTTCGACAAATGCGGCGATAATTAACGCAACTTCGGAAATGGTAAGTGGTCTTGATCTTGTAATTGCAGAGGAGGACACTAGAGACCTCGAAAGACTTGTTAAGCTTAAACAATTCATGGCTAACGCTAACTCAGAAGAGACGCTTCATGAGGTCGTTAAAAAATTAGCTTTTGATTTTAAACTTCAAGGAGCTTTCGCAATAAACATCATTTGGAGTCGCGATAGGAGTGAAATAAGTGAGATTAGACATGTCGGAGTCGAAAAAATTCGTTGTGAAAAGCCTGACGCTATGGGGAGAGTTAATGGATATTATATAAGCTCAGACTGGTCAAATACTAGAACAAACAAGCCTTATAGAGTTCCTGCTTTTAATCCTAAAGACAGAACATCTCCGTCACAAATATTATATTCTGGTTTATATTCGCCTGGTATGGATTGCTATTATCTCTGTGACTACCAAGCGGCAAATAATTGGAGTCTCATAGATCAGCAAATTAGCGTTTTCCATCTCGCAAACATAAACAATTCATTTTCAGGCAGTTACGCCTTTAATTTCGCGAATGGAATCCCATCGCAGGAAGAAAGAATGACTCTAGAAAGAAATTTAACAGACAAATTTTCGTCGGCTGACAATGCGGGTAAAATGATTATCACATTCAGCGAGGATAGAAACAGAACTCCTGAGATTGTTCCTCTCAATACATCTGATTTGCATTCTCAATATTTGGCTTTACAAGAACTAATACAACAAAACGTTTTAACGGGACATCGTTGCGTTAGTCCCGCTTTAATGGGAATCCGTTCTTCAAGCGGTCTTGGAAATAATGCAGACGAAATAAACGCTGCCGCAAATTTCTATATTAATAGTGTTTGTAAACCAATGCAGGAGGCTTTAATAAAGGTATTAAGAAAAATTTTCAGAGTTAATGAAATGGACATGCCTTTAGATTTTGTACAATTAAAACCTTTAACCTTAGAATTTACTTCTGAAGATCTTAAAGGAATCATGACGGAAGATGAGTTAAGGAAAGAGGCAGGGCTTCCTCCGTTGAACATTGAAGTTAGAGAAGATTTTTCAAAGGTTGGAAATATAGACGGAAAGCCTGTTTTTGACACCATAGAAGAGGCTGAGGCTCACGCAAAAAAAATTGGGTGCGAGGGTTACCATGAGCATGAATATGAAGGGAAAACGGCTTATATGGCTTGTAAAGACCATGATAGCGCTGTAAATTTAGAAAAAACAGAGTTAGACAAGTGGTTAGATGAAACAGGAGAGGAAATTCCTGAAGATTGGGAGCTAATAAATGAAGAGGTTGTTGACGGAGAACATATTGATTTCGATTATGAAAAAATTATGAATGATTATGCTAATGAGAAAACAGAACTAGCTACGACACCTAAAAACACACCTAACAAAAGAAGCTCTCAAGACGGAGTGAACAGGTCTTATAATGAATATTATAAAGTTCGTTATGTTTATGCTACTGATAATTTTCTTCCTAATAAGTCAGGAACTTCGAGAGAATTTTGCAGAAAAATGTTAGGTGCAAACAAGATTTTTAGAAAAGAAGATTTGATTAAAAAGAAAGGAAATATCGGTGTTAATAGTAACGACGTAAATCCTGGCTTTGGTCATGACGGAAAACCTTACTCAATTTTTTTATACAAGGGCGGGCCGAACTGCCGACATTTCTTCTTACGGAGGATCTTCAAGACTTCTTTAAGAAACGCTAAAAGTCCTATAAGTGACGACCAAATCGTTAGTTATACTCAAGCAAGAAGCGAAGGTTTCACGGCTGAAAAAAACAATAAATTGGTTGCAATAGCACCACAAAGAATGAAAAATAATGGATATTATAATTAAAAAATAGATTATGGCCGCAGAAATATTAATGATCTCAGAAAATAAGTTGAAACAGAGTACCGCAATCAACATGAATGTTAGTGTCGATTTGCTCCTCCCTTATATCCGCCAGAGTCAGAAGCTCTATATTGAGCCTCGTTTGGGGACGGAGCTTTATGAAAAAATTAAGACAGATATATCAACAAGCTCTTTAGCAGGAGTTTATAAAACACTCGTTGACGATTTTATTGCTGACGTTTTGGTCAACTATGCTTTTTATCATTGCGTACCTTTTCTAAGATTTCGCGTCGAGAATGGAAACATATATAGCAAAAACTCTGAAACGGGAACGGCTCTTTCTTCTGAGGAGGCTCAACATTTTAGAGAAGAAATTAGGAACACGGCTGAATATTACGACAAACGTCTTGCAGAACACTTATCAAACAATCAATCTAGTTTCCCTGAATTGACACAGAACACAGGCGAAGAAATTTCTCCGAAAAGTCAAGTTTATTATAGCGGTATAAACACCGAAATGCCTCCGCGTCAAGGGACTAGGATAACGCTTCAAGATTTTTTAACAACAGGATTTGACTGCTAATGAAAAAACGTTATAAAATAAAACAAAAGAATATTACTAAATTAAGATCTTATTTAGAGAATAAGAGTAAAAATAGAAAGAATGAAAGAAATTCAAGACACAGCTCAAGTTGCACTCGCTAACGGGACAGCAATAGGAATATCGTTAGTAGAAGTGAATGAAATATTAACGTTTATATCCTTGACTCTAGCAATAGGATTCTCAATTTATAAATTTGTAAGATATGAAAAAAAGAAAGCTCAATAGTAAAAACCCTCTTTATCAAAAGAAAGATGAAGACGCTCCTCAAGTTCGTAAAGAGTTTTGTTGCGAAGCTAAAGGGGTTAAAATTTATAAAATATACTACTTATAATTTGGACTTAAAATACTTTAAACTTTCAGAATTTGATTGTCCTTGTTGTGGTTCAGGTAAAAAAATGAACTACTCTTTTTTAGAAAAACTCGATTACGCCCGAGGAAATGCGGGGATTCCTTTTAAAATAAATAGTGCTTATAGATGTGAGGCGAGAAATACACTCGTTGGGGGTCGTTGGGGGTCAAGTCATAAAAAATTTTTAGCAGTAGACATCGCGTTTAATGGAAGCAGAGAATGTTTTTTAATAGTAAAATCTCTGTTAGAGGTCGGAATTTCAAGGATTGGTATATCTAAGACAGGACGTTTTATACATTGTGATGTTGATAAAGATAAAGATCAGGATGTTATTTGGCTATATTAAACACTAAATTTGAATATTAACTTAAATAAATATATTATGAACAATTTAATTTCAGCTTTATTTTCAAGCAAAAAAACTTGGATTGCAATTTCTTCTATTGTGATTCCTATTATAGCAAGACTACTAGACGTCGACGAAGTTCACGTCAAAGAAATTTGGGTTAGTCTTTTGGCTTTATTAGGAGGGGTAAGTTTACAAGATCTTGGAAAAGCAAAGAAATAATAGATACAGATTAAAAGCTAATGAAATTACTGTTGTAAAGAATTTACGAAAAAACACAACAAGGCGTTTGGTCGTAGGTGACGTTCATCTCCCATATACGCATAAAAATTATTTAAAATTCGCTAAATTCATTTATGACAAGTATTCTTGTAATGCTTTATCAATGACGGGAGACATAATCGATTCGCATTTTGCGTCTTTTCATCACACCTCAACGGAGACAGATGGAAAATATGAGCTAGACATGGCGATTGAACAAATGAAAGATTGGTATGAAGTCTTCAACAATGACACAGTTCCTGGCGGAATAAGTGTAACTCTGGGAAATCATGATCTAATTATTGCTCGTAAAGCTGAAGACTCAGGCGTTGACAAACGTTGGGTTAGAAATTTAAACGAAGTCTTAGGCTGTCCAGATTGGATATTTGAAGAAAAATTTGTTCATGACAATGTTTTATATACACACGGAACAGGATGTTCAGGAAAAGGAATTATGAAACGTGTCCAAAATTGGGGTTGCTCTATGATTCAAGGTCATATACACACCGAGGCTTTTATCGCTTATACAGCGTCTCTAAAAGACCTTAAATACGGCTTTCAAGTGCCTTGCGGCATTGACTACGAAAGTTTTGCTTACGGTTATAGTAAGTTCCACACCGCGAAACCTATATTGGGCGTTGGAGTTGTTTTAGATAACGGACTCCTCCCTATAATAGAAACAATGCAACTATAATATATCAACACCTTAATTGTTAATAACTTTGTAAAATAAACTGTAAATAAGTTTGTTAGTTATTTTTTTTATGTATCTTTGCCTCAAGTTTAATTTAAAAAATATTATTATGAAAACAGATTTTACAATGAAAATGGCGGGGACTAAATACGAAGCTATTAAAGTAATTTTAGAAACTTTAGAAAATAACGCAGTCTGGTTAAATAAATGTGAGTCGTCTTTATTTGCTCTTGTTTATAGTATGCACGTAACCAAAGAACGTGAGCGTTGGTTGAAACTTTGTACAACTCAACAAATAAAAGATCTTTATATTGAGATTAGAACTCAATATTATAACGCAACAGACATAAAATTTTAATTATGAGCGATTTGGTTAGTTGGTGCTGCGGCGCAGAAATAGAACAGTTAGACGATACAATAACAAATTGTTGTTATGCAATATTTGAAGGCGAAACAAGTCATTGTTCTAATTGTCATGAAAACGCTGAGGAAGTTGAGTTTGTCTGTCAAGAGTGCGGCGAAGAGTGTGAGGAGATAGAAGAAAGAGAACGTAAAATATTAATGTTAGAAAATTATTTAGAAACGCAAAGAGATTGCGAGTTAGGTTAAAATTGTTTGCCTTAAAAAAACAATTAAATATTAAATATAAAAAAATGGGATTATTGAAAACAAGCAAAGTAAAAAATGTACAATCAAACGGTACATGGGAAGGTAAATTTGGTTTAATGTACAAATTCGAAGTAGAAATGGAGGACGGAAATATTGGAGAGTATTCTTCAAAGTCAAAGGATCAAGATAAATTTGTAGTAGGAAAAGAGATGGATTATGAATATGATGGCGGGAGATTTCCAAAAATAAAACCGCATTATGAAAAAAGCAATTTTACAGGCGGATTTAAAGGCAATGACAATAGACAAGAATCTATTATTAGACAATCTTCTTTAAAAGCGTCAATAGAGTATTTAAAAGGCGCTGAGGCAAGTTTAGAAGAGGTTTTTGAAGCGGCTGAAAAAATGATTGATTGGGTTAATAAAGCAGGAGAGACACAAAAAAACCCGACAAGTTCGTCAAATAATAATGCGGACGATTTACCTTTCTAGATATGAACTCAATATTTAACTTTGAACAAATCCAAGAATTAACAGAAAAAGTTTTAGATGTTAAAAAAGTTGTTATTCCTGGAAAGTGTCGTTCTATGGAGAGCGTTCTTCCGAGGGCGGTTTGTTGTATGATCGCAAGAAATGAAGAGGGAATCAAACATTCTACAATAGCAAAAATAATTAATAAGAATCGAGCTACTGTTTATTATTACGAAAGAAAACACGCTCGTTATATGAAATTTTGGGGAGCATACAAAAGAGCTTATAATAAAGTTTTAAATGAATATAATTCTATAAACGATTTTAAAATCATTTTCAATAATAAACATGAATTTGTTGAACATTTGACTCTTAATAAAATTTTAAGCTCAGACAGTAACGAAATAACTATTCATTTATATTGCGGAAAAATTTATGTGAATATAAATACAACTTATTTAGAGTTTAGCAATACTTTTGACAAAATAAAATTAGCTTTAAAAGATTACAACTTTAAATACAAAATAAAAGCGTTACATGAATAAGCCGAGTTATTATGCTATAATTCCCGCGAGTGTAAGGTACTCTAATTTGAAACCTAATGCGAAATTGCTTTACGGCGAAATTACTGCATTGAGTGGAAAATTAGGGTACTGCTACGCAACTAATAATTATTTTGCTGAATTGTATGGAGTTAGTAAAAACACTATTAGCAGTTGGATAAGTGATCTAAAAAAACTCGGATTTATAAATGTATTAATAGAAAGAGACTCGAATAAACAAGTAGTAAAAAGATGTATAGGTATAACGCAAAAAATGGACACCCCTATTATGAAAAAGCTGAAAGAGAATATAACAAGGATTAATAATACAAGTAATATAAATATTACTAAGGAAAAATTCATTTCTGAAGTTATGACTTTTGATTATCCAAAAGATATGTTAGAAGACTTCATCAATTACTGGATAGAAGGAAAAAAGAAAATGAGATACCAAAAACAAAACACATTTGAAATAAAATTAAGATTGTTGCGGTGGTCAAAAAATCAAAAGAAATGGGATAAACCTAAAACAACAAGCAAGTTAGAAAGTCAATTAAATGAATATAAAAAAGGATTAGATCTATTATGAAAAAATTAAAAAACGAAGATTTAAAAGAATTATCAAAGGAGGTTTATAATATTGTAAACAGAACTTCTATTGAGTTAGGGAGAAAGACCGATGCTGAAACAATGGTTGCTCTTTCAAAAATATTTGCTAAAGACTTAATTACTCATAGACGATGGTATAACTTATCAATAAATCAAGTTGACACGGCTTTTTATTTAGGAGTTAGAGAAGACGAGAAAGGAGCATTTAAAGGTATTGACATTCCGACTTTTTTTCGTTGGCTTAGAACTCATAAAAAACGCATAAACGAAGCTATTAGTCAAGTCGAATATTTAAACAAAGACCCTAAGCAAGTAGAATATTATCCTCATAATCAAAAACTATTAAAATGAAAAATAGAAATTTAAATCATGTTGACGATTGGGGGACGCCTGAATATATATATAATGAATTAAATAATGAATTTAATTTTGATTTCGATCCATGTCCTTTGCAACATGACCTTAACAAATGGAATGGTTTGGAAATAGAATGGGGTAAAAGAAACTTTATTAATCCGCCTTATTCAAGAAAATTAAAAGAAGCGTTTGTTTTAAAAGCAATAGAAGAAAGCAAAAAAGGCAAATTGTGCGTTATGCTTTTACCTGTTTCCACATCAACAAAATTATTTCATCATTATATTTTACCAAACAAACATGAAATAAGATTTGTATATAAGAGAATTAAATTTAAGGGCGTGAATACATTCGGCAATTATGTAAGTGATAAAGCAGGTATGCATGACAGTATGATAATAATTTTTAAATAAATAAATATGAAAACAAAAGACGAAATTATAAAATTACTAACCAATGACAAAAGGTTAAGAGATTCAGATTCTAAATTGATTGCAAGATTTTGGACTAATGAATTAAAAGCTAAAAATATTAATACTAGAGAAATTACCGCTCATGAGTTTCTTACTATGTATGTAAAAAATAAGTTGCATAATGTTGAGGGACTTACAAGAATGAGAAGAAAAGTTCAAGAAGAAAACGAACATTTAAGGGGAGATTTCTATAATAATAGGCAGACTACACAACAAAACAAAATGAAAGCTAAATTAGGATATAATGTAAATATGTCGTGTCATTTACCAAAAAAAAATAAACCTTATATAATCGGAAAATACGATGAGTATTAAAAAATCTATAAGTAAATTAAAAAAAGAACTAGACAAATGGTTTAGTTTATATATTAGGTTGAGATCAGCTACGTCAGAGGGAATGTGTCAATGTTTCACGTCGGGTCGTTTGTATCATTATTCCAAGATTCACGCAGGTCACTTCATGTCTCGACGTCATCTCGCAACTCGTTGGAATGAGCAAAATGTACAATGTCAGTCCCCCGCCGACAATCTTTTCGGTCAAGGAGAACAGTTTAAATTTGGGCTTAATTTAGACTCTAAATACGGAGACGGTTGCGCGGAAGAGTTACAATTTTTATCTCGAACAACAATAAAGATGACGAGAGTTGATTATGAAGAAAAGATAACTTATTACAAGTCTCTTGTTGAAAACTTAAAAAAAGAAAAAGGGTTATAATAAAAAATAATTATAAATTTGAACATGATAAAACCGATTTATGCTAGTAAGGAACATGAAGTCATCGTTCAAAATTACATTACGGTTATGAATGGTTTTATAACAGAAATAGCAACTGAACAAAAGTTGTCAAGTTTTAAAAAGGTCTTTGATTTAGTGGTTGAATATCATAATAACTACGGAAAGGGAGTTCAAGAAACGGGAAATTATTGGGATTGGCTTATGATTTTGCCTATTAATCTTTCAGTAATGACGAACGGATTTTTAGCAGGAATAGAAACAAAAGGAAATAAAAACAAAGTTTTGTCATATAAGGTTTTGCTAAATGAAATATTACATGACACAGTAGATAAGTTAGAAAAATTAGAGCCGATAAATGATTGAGGTTTATAAGGTCATATCGTCTTTAGTTCCTGAGTTTAAAGTTATTGCAGGGAAATTCTGTAAACATAATAAATCCGATATTGATGACGCTGTACAAGAATTATGCTTATATTTCCTTCAAATGAATCCAGACGTGTTGTCTGACATATACAAAAGAGACGGAGAGAAAGGGTTGTTGTCTTATGCTGCCGTAGCTTTAAGACGAGCTTATATGAGTCCTCGAAGCAAATACTATTATAAATATAAAAAATATTATGTTAAAATTACGAGTTATTATGAGACAGACGATACGTTAAAATATCAATCAATTTATAATTACCCTGAGAAAATTGAGGTTAATTATGACGCGCAAAAACTTGACATGATTGACGAGGAGCTTTCAAAGATGTATTGGTACGATTCCAAAATTTTTCAATTATATTACTACGAATCTAACACGCTTGACTCACTCGCAAAGAAAACAGGTATTAGCAGAAACAGTCTCTTTAATACAATAGACAGAGTCAGAGAAACAATAAAAGACAATTTAAATGATGGCTAATTTTTTTGTAAGTGAAAAGGATTATAAGACAAGACTTTCAATTTGTAAAGAATGTATTTACTATTTTGCTCCGACAGGTCAATGCAAACAATGTCTCTGTTTCATGAAGCTGAAGGCTAAATTGGCTTTATTGGAGTGTCCAAAAAAGTTTTGGTTAAAAACAAAAGCAATAGTAGTGGAAGACGTTCCTCAAGATATTGTTGAAGAGTGTTTGTTAAATTGGGAAGATATAAAAACAGGAACAGCAAAAAACATTGAAGCTAAAAGAAAAATGATTGAATTGCATAATATAGTTTATGGAACTAACTTTGACAGAGATACAAATTGCGGATCTTGTCTTCAGTCTTGTTTAGACGGCATGAGAAAAATAAAGGAAAAATATAAATGAAAATAAAATTAGCATATAGAACAGCAAGACAAAAAACTATCTTGAGCAACAAAATAATTGAATATTACTTTAACAATCCTCATGCAAATGGTTATAAGTTAATTGAGAAAAAATTTAATGTAGACGAAAATTTTATAAGAAAGACTTTAACAAAAGAACTCGAAAGGAGATTTAAAAATGCGGAGTCTTGTAGAAAACATGTATAAAATAAAAGAGGGTTAAAACCTATATAAATATTAACTGAGCGGTTATACTTTGTAAAGGTTAACTCCCTCTTTTTTAAATAAACTAAAATAATATAAAAATGAAAACACTTTGGATCATCTTATCAGTAATTGTAGGTTTCTTCTTTTTAAGTATTATTATTATTTCATATTTGGAATATATAATTGAAAAGGAAGCTTATTTTAATTTTAAAAAAAACTTAGAAAAGCATGAAACAAAAACAGGCGCTTTATTAAACGACAGAAAAAATGAAAAACGAAGAAAAAATTCCTGAATATTACATAGGCAAAAAACATAAAATAGAAGCTCGGAGAGTTGCTGAGGATTTTGAATTAAGTTACAATCTAGGCAGTTGCTTAAAATATATCTTACGAGCGGGAAAGAAAAAGGGTAGTCCTGCCGAACAAGATATTAGAAAAGCAATTAATCATTTGCATTTTGAATTGGATAAAATATGTTAATATTTGAATGTAATAATTGCGGAGCTAAAAAAGAATTAATGAAGGCAACAATTAAAATAATTGACGGCAAGGTCAGAACAGTTGAGGCTTTGTGTGATTGCGGAGAGTATATGCAAGAAGTAGAAAAAGACTTTAACGGCTTCCCTAACCTAATAAGGACAGAGCCTTCTTTAGAAAAAAAGAATGATAAAATCTGGAAAGGAGCAAAGGAGAAATTATTAGGAGATTACGGAGCTTATGATAAATTTGACTTTTAATGAGATTTATAATACAAACAAACAAAGACAAGCAAAGTCTAATAAACTATCTAAAAGAATTGGAGTCTGATTATATTGTAGATGTGAAAAAGAAACGTAATACACGATCTAACGTACAGAACAATTATTATTGGGCTTGTATAGTTCAGCCTTTGAGTGAGGATTTGGGTTATTTTCCAAACGAAATTCATGATATTTTACGAGCAAAGTTTCTTAATGAATGGGAAATGATTGAGATTAACGATAATAAAATAGGATTAAATAAGATAAAGAGTACAACAGCTTTAAACACAAAAGAGTTCGAGTTGTATGCAGAGCAAATTAGAATATGGGCATTGAGTGAATTAAACATAAGATTAATGCTTCCAAATGAATATCAATAAATTCTATATATTAGTATGGAAAACGAACAAAAACGAACACAGGTCAATAAGGAAACTATGATTGAAGCTTTAGAAGTTTCGTTAGGTATTGTAACAGAGGCTTGTAATAAAACAGGATTAAGCAGAACTCAACATTATAAATGGTATAATGAAGACGAAGACTATAAACAAAAGGTTGATAGTATTAGCAACAAGTTTATTGATTTTGCAGAGACTCACTTAAAAAAACAAATAGAAAGCGGAAGCGTTCAGGCAACAACATTTTTTCTAAGAACAAGAGGAAGGAAAAGAGGTTATAATGAAAAGCAGGAGATTGATTTAACTTCAGGAGAGGAAAGAATTAAAATCAATATAAACCTTGACAGAGACAAAAAACAATTATAATCTAGAGTTAGATCCTGAGTTTACAGACAAACAGAAAGAAGCGTTAGAATATTTGTTTGATAGTAACACAAAAGAAGTATTGTTTGGAGGAAGTGCAGGAGGGGGGAAGACATGGTTAGGAGTTAGCTTTTTAATTATAATGTGTTTGCAATATCCCAGAACTCGTTATTTAATGGGACGTAGTAAGCTCGATGCTTTGAAAAAAACTACTCTAAACACATTTTTTCTCTGTTGTGAACATTGGGGACTCAAGTCATTAAGAGATTACACGTTCAACGGTTCTAGCAATATAATAACTTTTTACAATGGCTCTGAGATTATATTAAAAGATTTATTCTTATATCCTTCAGACAGAAACTTTGACTCATTAGGATCGTTAGAAATTACGGCTGCCTTTTTAGATGAGGCGAATCAAATAACAGAGAAAGCAAAAAACGTTGTTGCTTCAAGATTACGTTATAAATTAGATGAAAACAACCTTATTCCAAAGCTATTACTCACATGCAATCCTGCAAAAAATTGGGTTTATTCTAGTTTTTACAGACCTGCTCAAGAGGGTAAACTAAAACATTATAGAAAGTTTATACAAAGCCTAGTTAGTGATAATAAGTATATTTCAAAACATTATGAGAATCAATTATTAGAGCTTGATGAGGTTACAAAGCAGAGATTATTGTTTGGGAATTGGGAATATGATGCAACGCAAGACAACTTAATTGACTACAACTCTATTGTTTCTTTATTTGAAAACAAAGGAATAACAGGAGAGAAATATATAACTTGCGACGTTGCTCGTTTTGGAAGCGATAAAACAGTTATTATGCTTTGGGAAGGGTTACATATCAAATATATAAGAACTATGCTTAAAAGCGCTGTAAATGAGGTTGTGGAAGAGGTTAAGCAATTACAACAAGAGAATCAAGTATTATTGAGAAATATTATTACTGACTCTGATGGTGTTGGAGGAGGTGTTCAGGATTATTTACGTTGCAAAGGTTTTCAGAATAATGCAAGACCTTTAAAAGGAGAGAACTATCAAAACTTAAAAACTCAATGTTATTACAAATTGGCTGACCTAATCAACAAGGGTCAAATAGGAATAAGCTGTAATAATATAAATACTAAAAATGATATAATAGAAGAGCTTGAACAAGTAAGAATGAAAGACGTTGACAAGGATAATAAAATTCAAATGTTATCTAAAGACATTGTCAAGTCAATAATAGGGAGATCGCCTGACTATTCGGACGCTATGGCGATGCGTTGTTATTACGAAATTGATAGCAATTACGGAAAGTATTTTGTACGTTAAACTAAATATTAACTTTTTCTATATATAATTATGAAACTAAAAGTAAAGAAGCAAGGTAAAAAGAAAACCTATAATTTAATCACAAATTGGGAGGATGTTACTCTCGAAAAGTGGTTAAAGTTAATTTCTTTAGATGGATTAACAGGAGCAGAGGAGTCTCTTGAAATAATATCGGTTTTGTCTGATATGCCTCAAAAACTTATTAAAGAGTTAGGGATAACAGATGTTGCAGAAATTATGAAAAGGCTCAATAGTATGGAAAGAAAAGGAGAGGTTGATTTAAAAATGCTGTTTGAGTTAGATGGTCAAGAATACGCATTTCATCCTCAACTAGAAGATATGACTCTCGGAGAGTGGGCAGATATTGAGACCTTTATTAAAAACGGCTTAGAGGATAACCTGCATAATATTATGTCGGTTTTATTCCGTCCTGTTAAAGAGAGAGAAAACGATGCTTATATAATAGATGCTTATGATGGTAATATTGCAGTCAGGGCGGAGAAATTTAAGAAGATGTCTGCGGAACAAGTACAAGCTGCTTTACGGTTTTTTTTTGTTTTCGCGAACGCGTTCTCGACGATTTTGCTATCATATTTGAAGGAACGCCTGAAGGAGAGTCCGAAGCCTTCGTTGACGAAGACTTTACGAGCAAATGGGGATATTTCGGATTGATCTATCGGCTCACAAATGGACAGATAGTACATTTAGAAGCAGTAACTAAATTAAATGTCTTAGAGTGTTTCACATGGTTAAGTTATGAGACAGATCTAGGAGAAAGTAAAAGAGTAAAACAAATAAATGATACCAAATAAAACTTATAATAATGTTATAGATACTCTCAAAGGATTGGGAGCGAAACACTTGCAGATTCAAACAACTACTGTCGGGGATATTTTTGACATAGATCTTGAGAGTTCTAACACTTATTTCCCTTTAATGCATATCAACCCGTTATCGGTAACAACAGGAAGAACACAGTTGAACTATAACTTTCAGATTTTTATAATGGATTTAGTAAATGACGACAATTCAAATGAACAGGAAGTTTATTCGGATGTATTACAAATGTGCGTTGATGTTATTGCTATATTGACTAACAGTAAATTTCAGGCTCAATTAGCTCTAGACATTGATGCTCCTGTTTATTTTGCAGAGGGCGAGTACACAATAGAGCCTTTCACAGAAAGATTCACAAACGCCGTTACAGGATGGGTCTTTCAAGTTAGTATTGCAGTTCATAACGACTTCCAATCTTGCGAAATTCCAATGACTAATGAATACATAGGAAGATAATGACATTTAAAATAGGTAAATATAAAATAAAGATAGGATTTTTTAAAATTACTATTAAATTATGAAAGAGATATTTGAATTAATAGAAAGTTACGGAGTAACCTTAGTATTATTGATAGGTTCTTTTTATGCTTTGTATCAATTCTTTTTCTTTAGTATTAGAGAGGTTAAAAAGACATTTGAGAAACATCATGAAAAAAACGCAGACAACATGCAAGAAGTAAAAAACAAATTAAATAAAATTTTAGAATTAATAAAACAAAAATAAATTATGGCTAATGATTTAAACACTACAATTACAGACGCGGTAACTTTAAACGGAAGCGTTAGAGGCTCAACTGTAACAACAACTCAGTCAGGAATAATCGATGTCTTTGAAAGAATCGTAACTTGTACTCAGGGTCAAGAAACAACAATAGCGAGGTTTGCAGCTAGTCCTTACACCGATCCTGTTGCTATTGATGTTGACCGAACAAAATATATAAGAGTCACAAATTTAAGTGCAACAGAAAACATAGAAGTTGCCTTTGTAGGCTCTGCGACGTTATATCAAGTAAAATTAAGACCAGGTTATTCACACGTTCTAAGCGAGGGAGCGCAAATATTTTTAGCTGAAGCAGATGTTTCTCCTTCATTTGGAACTATGGAAAGTCTTTCTTCTATAATAGTTAAGCCTGTCGATACAACAGACGTTCAAACAGAAATATTTGTTGCGCTTGTATAATGAAACCTGATAACGTCAAACGATATTTAGAGAGCTTCGGAAAACAAGTTGTTAATAGGTCAAAAGGAAATTTGCAAAAAATAAAAGGAGGCGGAACTAATTTAGAAAAGTCGATTAGATATGAACTAGTTGAAGAGTCTGAAGATGTTTTTGCAGTAAAATTTTATATGGCTGACTATGGAACTTTTTTAGACAAAGGAGTTTCAGGATCAAACCAAAAACAAACATATAAAGATTACTTAGGTCAAATAGTAGTTAGTCCTTATAGATTCGGAACAAACTCTTCTTTAATTGGAAAAGGCGCAGGAGGGATGTCTGGAATTATGAGCAAATGGGTAGCAAAAAAGGGATTTCAATGGAGAGATTCGAGAGGAAGATTTATGAGTTACAAGAGCATGGGTTATATTATAGCTCGAAGCATATACTCAAAAGGAATAAAAAGCCTTGCCTTTTTTCAAAAACCTTTAGGCTTAGGAATGAAACAATTTGGCGGAGACTTATTGAAGAACGTTACTGAAGACATAAAAGAAGCCTTAAATAAAGAATTTAAAACAACAGTTACATCATGAATCAAATAACACAAAAACCATTTTTTGAAACTTTACCTGTTGCTCAACCTATTATTTTTGTTGTCGAAAATGACACAATAGTTCAAAATGAATCCTTAGTTAGATTTATTTGTGAGGTTTACGTCAGTCAAGATTATGTCAACGTCGCTAACAGCTCTAATTTAATCGCAACACTTAAAACAACTCCAAACAATAGAGGGGTAGGAATGTTTGATGTGAGACCTATATTAGAGTCCTCTGTAAGTCCAGATCACTTAGCAACAAACGAAGTTATAAATACAACTTATGACACAGCGTCGACTTATAAGGGAACTGCTTTTGATGATAATAGCACGGCTGCAAGTCCTTATTATTTTCCTATTCACATACAAGACAAATTTTCTTTATCAGTAAATTCAACACGTTGGTTTCGTTTAAAATTTAAAATCGAGTATTTGGGAGCAGATAGTAACTATCCTAATAATGTATTAGTTGATGAAAACGAAAATAGATCTAGTGAAACATATTACATGTTTAACGGGGTTGTAAGTAACGAAGAGACTTTATATAAACTCGCAAACAGTTGGAATTATGGATTGTTTTTAGAAAATTTATCTGCGTTTGATTATAGCGCGGGAATTATTCAAGATGTAAACACAGCTCGTTTCCTTAGTAACGCCCCTTTGACTCAATATGCAAGATATGAAGATTATGGAACAATCGCAACATTTTCAATGCTTAACAGCTCTTCTCGTTACAGCTTTACAACAGGAGCAACAAGTGACCATAATGTCAATGTCCAAATGATAGCATATGACAGCTCAGGGAGTGCGTTATTTACTGAAAATATAAGCAATCAAGTTACTGTTTCGGGTGTTCATTCAGGAGGGGCAGGAGGTTATGAGCAGCCGTATAGTTACGGGAACATGGTTTTTTGTGGCGCTTATCCTGGAAATTTTAAAAATTGGTCAGCTAATTGGACAGCTAATGAAGCAAATATCTCTTATTATACTTTGCAAGGGAACACAGATTCAGGATTTAAATGTACGGCCTTATATACTGTTCATATTATTTGCGCAAATAGTTTTGGATATGAGGGAATCCGTTTAACATGGTTAAATAAATACGGCGCATGGGATTATTACACATTCAATAAAAAATCAACAAGATCTATAACGTCTAAAAAGAACTCTTATACTCAACTCGGAGGGAGTTGGAATGAATCGGTTTACAAGCCGAATGGTTATAGAGGAGGAAAAAAGAATTTTAGATCTAGCACAACAGAGAAAATAAAATTAAACACCGATTATTTAACGGATTCAGAGAGCACATGGATTATGGAGTTAATCGAAAGTCCTGAAGTCTATATTGTTAACGGATTTCAACAAGGAGACGCTTTCGGAATTTTAAATAAATATGTTGAGCCTGTTTTAGTTACAACCTCTAATTTTGTAAAAAAGACAAAGGCAAACGATAGATTAATTCAATATACTATTGATATTGAAAGAAATAAACAACAAAGAATACAAGCAATCTAATGGCGAACGTTCAATTAATATTATTTCCTCAAGATGTTCAAGGTTATTCCTATGAAACAGAGCCTGTATATACTGAATATGTAGGTAACAAAAACTTTACTAACCTTTTAATGAATACGCATTCTTTAAATGGAAGTCCAAACAACGGTCCTGCATGGGGGACTCACATAAACACGAACTTTGGTTGGAATACTATTGGAGGATTTAGAGGTTATTATGCAGGAACTACAAGTTCAGATAATTGGTTTAATGTTAGCCCTGCTCCCTCAATAGATAATTCAACTCAATTATTAACTTTAAATTACACTTCAGGGAGTGCAATTTATGGATCAATAAATGGAGTTGTTCAAAGAATACCAAACCTCGTTCAAGGTCAACAATACACTTTAACATTCAAACATTCAAACGCTTCAGGCGGGAAGTTTTGGTTAGGTATTCCTAATTATGGAGCGTCACTTTATAATGCTATTGTTGTTGGGTCAAATGGTTGGGTTACAGAGATAACCCCTTCTTCAACTGACACAGAAACTTCTTTTGATTTTACTCATATACATGCAAGTGTAACTTATATGCAAATTTATATTAGTTATGTGAGAAATAGTGGGAGCGGCTCTATAACGATTTCTGAAATAAGTGTTAGAGAAAAAGTAGGCACAGCTCCAGAGGTTATAACCGACATGTATGATGGTCAGGTTATTTGTGATCTATATGAGGACGAGGATATTCCTTTGACTTTAAGCGTTGATAATTTTAAAAATATAGCTGAAAAAACACAGTCTTATTCAAAAGATTTTAAACTTCCTGCGACTAAAAGAAATAATCAAATATTTACGCATATTTTTGACATACAAAAAAGAATAAGTACCGTTTATGACTTCAATCCTTATGTTCAAACAAAATCAATAGTAAAACAAGAAGGAGTTGTAATTTTTGAGGGTTATCTTAAATTGTTAGACATACAAGACAGAGAGGGAGAAATAAGTTATAGTGTCAATTTATACTCTTCGTCGATTTCCTTAAAAGATGTATTAGACGGAAGAACTTTTGCAGATCTAACAACTCAATTTCAAGAGCTTGAACATGAATATCAATACACAAATATTACAAATTCTTGGGAAGGAATATTAGATTTATTAAATCCTATTGAAAACAACGGAACAACAACTTGGTCAGCCGCAGGAGCAGACGGAGCAACAACGACAAACGTTTTAAAATATCCTTTTGTTGATTGGACAGGTAACATTGATTGTTCTGGAACTTTGCCTCAATTAAATGTTTTAGAAGATGCCTTTCGTCCTTGGATTCAATGCAAATATTTATTAGACAATATATTTCATTTCGCAGGATTTACTTATCAATCAAGCATTTTTGAAAGTGCGGATTTTGCTAAATTATACATGGATTTTAATTGGGGTAACGACTCCGCTCCTTTAGACTTTACACATACAGGGAGAGCGGAATATCATCACTTCACAGACGGGTTAAATACTGCCGCAGCTTATCCTTCCTGGAACACTATGTTTTTTACTCATGACGGAGGAGATTCATTTGACTCGGACACGGGTTGGGATTCTGCAACGTCAACTTTTACATGTGCTAACGACAACACTATGTATAATTTGATTTATAATATTATATTAGAAGCAGACAATACAAACGCAGAAGCGAAAGTTGCTTGGGAATACACTCCGTTCGGGGGAAGTGCGAATAACTCTATTGCAGGGAATCAACAAGTCAATCCAGGAGATTGGATTTCCTTAGCTTCAACGACAGGAACGCAAATAGTTTACCCTTTAACTCGTCAAGTTGCTTTTACTTTAAATGCAGGAGATACTTTAAAACTCACATTCTCTTCAACGACAAACGCTTCTTATCAAGTTAAACAAGCACAACTTCCTCAAACAATGACTAATAGTTTTTCTTGTTGTCTCCAATATCCTGAAAGTTATATTAGAGGACAGGTTTCAAATGATGCGAACATGATAACCTCAACAATGTTTAATTCTTTACGAGGAGAGTTGGGTCAATGGGAATTTTTGAAAAGTTTAATGACTATGTTTAATTTAATTAGTTTGCCTGACCCTGGGAATCCTACTAACATCATATTTGAGCCTTATGCAGAAGTGTTTGTTAAAGAAACCCCGACAGTTGTTGACGCTACGACAAGAGATTGGACTAATAAAGTCGATTTAAAAGACATAAAGCTATCTCCTCTTGATTTAAAAAGATTTGTTCATTTTAAATATGCAAACGATGAAGAGGACTATCCTTTAAAGGTTTATAAAAACGCAGCTCATAAAGACTACGGAAGCAAATTGCTAGATGGATCAAGTGCTATGCCTTTCACAAATCAAGTTAGTAATTTAGTCGGAAAAGAAGAGGTTATTGCAGAAGCGTTTTCCGCAACATTAATAAAACCTATACATCCGACATTCGCAAGTTTAGTTATTCCTGTTGTTTACGGCTCAGAGAACGGATGGGAGTTTGAAGGAATAGACAACAGTCCTCGGATTTTATATAGTGGTTATAGAAAAAATGCAAGTTATATTGTGCCTGGTCAAAACGGTGTTGCGGGAGGAACAAAAACAGATTATTTAAGCTTCTCTCATACGTCTATAATACCTTCTAACACAACTGACACAGACTATAATTTCGGAGTTTGTCAGTTAGTTATGGGAGTAGGCGACCCCCCTGCAAATAATTTATATAGAACATATTATCAACCTTATTATGACGAGCTATATGACGAGAATACTAGAACAATGGACGTGCAAGTTAATTTAACAGCCTCAGACATTAACACCTTTAAATTCTATGATCGTATTAGAATCAAAAATCAAGACTTTAGAGTTAATAAAATAGATTACAGACCGAACGGATTAAGTAAAGTTGAATTTATATTAATACCATAATGAGCAAAAGAAACAGAGATATAACATACAAAAGAGGGTTTTTAGTTAAACCTTATAGCTTCAAAGATGGTAACGTTTTGTTTACAGACGGAACTAATAATGACTTAGTAGTTGACCAAAAAACGTGCGAATGCTATGGTTTTACCTATAATCAATCAACGGGAACTTGTTCAGCTTTTGTTTCGACTCCTAAACTTCAAAATTCCTTTACTGCCTTAGACAATAAAACAATAGGAGCGGAAAACAGAATTGATAGTGCTAATATGAACACGCAAATTATTGGTAATCAAAACATAATGAAAGGAAATACAAACATGCTTATGGTTGGAAGTGAGCATGAGGCGGAGTCTTTTTTTAAAAACGGCTCTGTTTTAGGTGGATCTAGAGCTTTAATAAATAGAGAAGCTGAAGTAGTCTTAGGAGGAGGAATAAAAAAACAACAGTTAGTAGACGGAGAGACAACTTTTACCGTAAACAGTAGAAGACAAACTTCTTTTATAGAATTGTCAGGAGTTACAATAGACAATACTGCGACTAATTTAACTATTCAAGGAGATGGGTCAAGTTTTATTAATGTACAAAACAACTCAATAATTGGATATGACATTTATATTACAAGACTTGAACTTGGAGGAACTTCAGGAACAGCAGGAAACTATTCTTATAGAAATATTAGAGGAGCAGTAAAAATAAATCAAACAGGAGTGATGAGCTTTATTGTTGGATTCAGTAGAAATATAGCAAAAGTCGGAGTTAACGGAACAACTATAATGGCTGACAGTACAACAGGCGGAATCGCTTCAATTAGTGTTAACGTTCAAGACAGAAACAATGTTCATAATTTATGGAGCGCCGCAGTTACCCTCCATGAAACTGTTTCTGAAACAGATATAGTATAAAAATATAAATATGGCTACAACAGAAGAGTTAGAAATAAAAATCAAATCAGACTTAAAAGCGACCACTAAAGAGAGTCAAAATTTAGTGGATAACTTTGGTTTTCTTGGAGTTACGATAGGAGATGTAAAGAATAAGTTTAAGGAAATGAAAGCTATAATGTTAACTCAGCTCAAAGCTATCGGCTTACAGGCAAAACTTGCGGCGGTTAGTTTTAAAATGATGTTTGGAGGGAACATGGCTAAAGGAGCAAAGAATTTATTTAGAATAATTAGAGCGGGGATAATATCAACAGGAGTCGGAGCTTTTCTTGTTGCTTTTGGATCTTTAGCTGCTTATCTTACAAGTACAAAAGAAGGGGCTGAAGCGTTAGAAAAAGGATTGAAAACAGTAGGCGCTGCCGTTAAAGTTATAGTTGACAGAATTGCAGGACTTGGAAAAATTATTGCAAAAGTATTTACAGGCAAATTGTCTTTAAACGAAGCGTTACAAGAAACAAAAGAAAATTTTCAAGGGGTAACTGAAGAAATAAAAACAGAGGTCAAAGAAACTATTAAATTAGTAGACGCTAATCAAAAATTAAGAGACGCGCAACGAGCTTTAAACGTAGAAACCGCCAAAAGTGTAGCTTTTATAGAACAACAAAAACTTATCGCCGAAGATGTCACAAAGTCTTTTGCTGAAAGAGAAGAGGCTGCAACCAAAGCGTTTGCAAGAGAAAAAGAACTTGAAGATAAACGAATAAAATTAGCACAACAAGCCTTAAACCAGAAAAAAGCTGAGCTTGACATGACTAACGCAACAGCCGAAGACCTTGACGAGTTAGCAGATCTTGAGATTGAGTTAGCAAACATTAAACAAGAAGCCGCAGGAAGACAAATAAGTTTAAATAACTTTTTAAACGGTTTAAGAAAAGAACAGAAAGATCTAAAACAAGCAGAGATAGACGAACAAGCTGCAAAGGATAAAGAGGAAGCAGACAAGAAAAAAGCTCAGGCGGTCACAGAAGCGGAAGAGTTAAGAGCGATTGAACAAGAAAATTTCTTAATGGAAATTGAAGACCTAAAAGAAAGAGCTTTAAAGAAATTAGAACTAGAAAAAGAAGCGGAGTTAGAACGTATAAAAGACTATGAAAACTTTAATGAGTTAAAAGCGCAAATAGATAAAAAGTATGCTAGAGCAGAAGAGGCGTTAGAAGAGAAAAAGGTTGAATGGGCTGACATGACAGCAAGACAAAAACAAAACTTAGCAAAAGACGGGCTCAATAACATGGCTAAAATAATGGGAGAGGAGTCGGAAGCAGGAAAAGCCTTTGCAATTATGGCGACAACAATCTCAACTTTTCAGTCAGCGCAAGACTCTTATCAGTCTTTAGCAAAAATCTCTGTTGTAGGGCCTGTTTTAGGGGGAATAGCGGCAGCCGCCGCCGTTGCAATGGGGATAAGAAATATTCAAGCGATAACCTCAGCGCAACCAGGAAAACCACCATCTGGAGGAGGAGGGGGAGGAGGCGCTCCTGCTATGCCTGCTCCGCAAATGTCTTCAGGAATGTTTAGTTTAGACGGAATAGGACAGCCTGAAGTTGACCCTGTCCAGGCGTATGTAGTTTCTGATGACGTCACTCAGAGTCAAGACAAATTAGCAACAATAAGACGTAGAGCAACAATTTAAAAAACAAATAAATAATAACTTAATCTATATAATAATAGATTTTAAAAAAAAATCGATATGCCTTGTAAAAAATGTAAAGACGGAAAAGTAAAATGGGGAAACACAGGAGAGTGTAAATACGACACTATTGAAGAGTGTAAAGAAGCAAACGCGGACTATTATGAAGAGGAAGAAAAAGAGCCGACTAGAATTGTTGAGTTAGTAATTGAAGACGATTCTGAAGCCTTAGCAATAGACGCTATTTCGCTTGTCAGCAATCCTGCGATCGAACAAAATTTTGTTTACATGAACAAAAGAAAAAACAATTTAACCTTAGCAAAAATAGAGGACGAAAAACGTGAAATAATTTCTCCCGCCTTAATTCCTGACAAGTCTATTTTCAGATTTGACCCAAATACAGGATCAGAATATTATGTCTGGTTTTCAAAATCGACAGTTAAACAAGCAGCATATTTATATTTAGAACATAACAACCATCACAAAGCAACTTACGAACACAAAGACAGAGTAGCGGGAGTTTTAACCGTTGAGTCTTGGATTGTTGAAGACCCAAAAATTGACAAGTCAAGATTGTATGGTTATAAAAATCTTCCCAAAGGAACATGGATGGTAAAAATGTCCATTCAAAATGAAAAGCTCTGGGAAGAAGTGAAACTCGGAACTGTACGCGGGTTGAGTATAGAAGGATATTTTATTGATCGTATGCAAAAAATGAACAAAATGGAAAAATCAAAAATACCTACTGACGCAGATATATTGTCAGCGTTAAACGAATTATTTAAAGAGGGAAAACTTAATAAATTAAGTAAAGTAAAAAGAGACACTATTGCTAAAAGATTAGAGTTGAAAGACATGAAAACAGTCGATAAATTAACTGCTCAACTAGAAACTTTTAATAATAAATTAGAAACGTTATTTGACAAAGTAGATGATGCTGTTAAAGTTGCTGAAGAGTCAGAGGAAGAAAGAACGCAGTTAGCAGGAATGTTAGATTTTGCTGAAGACGCAGTTGCAATCACAAAAAACAAACTAAAAGAAGTTCAAAAAACTTTAAACAATGACAATAAAGCTTTGTCAAAAGCTGAAGGTAAATTTGAGAAAGCAACTGCAAAAATGAATAAATTAGACGAGAAAGTTGCAAAAGTAAATCAAAATTATAAGGACACTTGGAATAAGGCGGACGACATTGCAGATGACTTAAAAGACGCGATAAGCGCAGTAGAAAAAGCGGCGAAGGCTCTAGGAATAGGGTCGCCTCCTGTTGCAGATGGTAAATCAGCAATAAAAGATTTTAAAAGTAAACTTGACACGGCTGCTCAAGGTTATTAATAAAAATCAAATATAAAATAAATATATCTATATATTAAATAGAAACTTAAATTTAAGACAAAAATTATGGAATTAAAAAAGCAAATATTATCAGCACTTGGATTAAACTCAGAAGAGGAAATTCAACTCGGTTTTCAGGCTAAAACCGAAGATGGGACGATTGTTGTTTCTACCGCAGAGGAGTTAGAAAATGGGGTCGACATAAGCGTTTTGACGGAGGATGGAACGACTATAAAACTTCCGCCAGGAACGTATAAACTTGACACAGGCGTTTCATTTAGAGTGGAAGAAGAAGGAATTGTTGCAGAGGTTATAGAATCTGAAACAGAAGAAGAAGAAACTCCAAAGGAAGAAGAAATGTCAGAAGAGTTAGGAGAAGACAGAGGAGAGGATGATGATGAGGCTGCCGTTGATGATTGGGAAGGAATGGAGAAAAGAATCAAGAATCTTGAAGATGCTGTTGCAGACTTAAAAGAAAAAATGGGTAAAGAGGACGAGTATGAAGACGAAGTTGAGGAAGAGGAAATGTCTAAGCCTGAGCCTGGTAAAAACCCAAGATCTAGAACAACTAAAACAACTGAGGTTGTTGAGTTTTCTAATGACGAATTTACTAAATTAAAAGAGGAGAACGAAAAATTAAAAGCAGAGTTAGCAAAACAACCTGCGTCAGCTCCTTTAGATACAAACAAATTTAGTTCAAACGAAGAAAATAAGATCTCAAAATTAGATTTATCTAAATTATCTAAAAGAGAGAGAATATTACATAACTTTATAAATAATAATAACTAAAAAAAATAAAACATGGCTTTTTCAGTAAACCAGCCGAATTTTAACGGCAAAGACGCGGGATTTTTCATAAGTCAAGCGATGAAAGAAATTAAGTCCTTAGATTATATGACTTTAATCGAAGGCGTAAAGTATAAAACAAATATACAACAAGTAAACGGGAGCGGACTAGCTAAGGACGCTGACTGTACTTTTACAAGCGCGGGTAACCTTGCCTTGACTGAACGTACTATTACCCCTAAGAATCTAAAAATTAACCTTGACATTTGCCGAACTACATTGATGACATCATGGAATGCTTTGCAAATGAGAGCAGGAGTTGACGGAAACGCACCTTCTTTTGAAGAGTACGTTATATCTTACATGGGTCAGTATATAGCAGAATCAACTGAGAACTCTATTTGGAGAGGTAACACAGCAACTTCAGGAGAGTTTACAGGATTCATAACGGGAGCAGTTGGATTATTACTTCCTGGTGTTGATGCTAACGTTGTTCAAGTTGCGGCTGCTGCAAGTCCTTTTACAGCAGGAAACATTATTTCTAACTTAGGGACTTTAACTGCTGCGATACCTGCGGCTGTATATACAAAAGAGGATTTATATATTTATATGAATGCTAAATCTTGGAAATTCTATATTGAGGCTGTTTCTGCTTTAAATGGAACTCCATTTGGAAATATGAATGACGAGTGGTCAAAACTATATAACGGAATTAAACTAGCTGTATGTCCTGGAATGGGAGATGACGAGTTAGTTGCTGCTCAGTCTTCAAACATGTATATGGCGACGGACACTTGGACGGATGCCTCTAGAATACAACTTTTAGATATGGGTTCTATCGACGGATCAGATAACATCCGTTGCGTTGCAAAATGGAGCGCGGCAGTTGAGAAGGGAACTTCTGAGGACGTTGTTAGATGTGCATAATAATTTAGACAGGGGGGTTAAACTCCCCCTTCTTTTAACTTTTAAAAAAAATAAACAATGGCTTGTACTACAATTACTAAGGGAAGAGGGTTAGACTGCTCACGTTCGGCAGGAGGTGTCAAAAATATTTATTTAATGGTTTTCGACACAACAACTCTTTCTTATACGGGAGGAAGTGTGATGGAAATAAGCGACATTGAAGCAGGAACAAACGATATTTACAAGTATGCTTTACCGAGGGGAACAGCTTCAGTTACAGAAACTATCGTTGGAGATACAACCGCAGGAAGTATTTATTACACTCCTGCTTGTACAATGCAGTTAAACAAATTAACTAAAGCTGACCAAAACGAAGTTCGTTTATTAGCTCAAAGCAAACTTCTTGTTTTCGCTGAATTAAATCAAACTCTAGCAAATGGACATAATGTTATATTATGTTTAGGAGCAATAAATGGAATGAGATTAAATGCAGGAACAGACGTTTCGGGAGCTGCATGGGGAGACAGAAACGGTTACGAATGGACATTTGACGGAATGGAGGAAGATCCTATGTCAATGGTTGCAGATTATACGACAACTCCATTTGATAATGCAGGGTTTACTTACGGAACAATAGTAACTTCATAAACTTCTTACGCTTTTAGCGTGTTTTCATAATCTGATTAGGGCAGCTTTTAGCTGCTCTTTTCTTTTACAAGACAATAAAATAAAGTTTTTTCTATATATTAATATGATATACTTAGAATATACAGACCCCACAAAAGGAGAGTTAGTTTACATATCTACTGAGGACAATAGGATTGACACATCTGTTCCAAAAAACAATGGTCAATTAGCCTTCTTGTTTAAGATTACAAACGACATGGGGAAAACATATTCTCAAACATTAAACGGTGTCACTTCTCAAGTTGTTGCTCAATATGCTTACGGTCAAAGTCCTTATGTTTTTGATAGATATACGCGTTGCACATTAAGAGCGGTAGCGACAACAGGCGCAACAAGTGTTTCAGACGGAAAAATTTTAGGTTTACCTGTTGGT
>TARA_R110002012_G_scaffold307586_5_pt1 | contig 26575 bp, 25 predicted proteins | sample TARA_R110002012 | Tara Oceans TARA_R110002012 (sample SAMEA4396515) | marine metagenome | biome: Westerlies Biome; feature: [DCM] deep chlorophyll maximum layer (ENVO:01000326); material: water (ENVO:00002006), including particulate matter (ENVO:01000060) such as... | depth 40 m | reverse complement strand
CCCGGCCTGGACCGGATGGACAACCTATTGAGAGCTCACATCTAGAGGTTTTCAGCCCTCGCCCGTCTGCTCCCTGACCCCCAGCGCGTCCGCCAGCCGCATCTTCGCTGATCCCCGCTTCAGCGGCTTCTGCTGGCTCTCATGCGGGGCCCAGCCGGCCAGGTGGACGATCTCGAACGTCGCCGGAATCCGCCCGTCCGCCTCGCCGTGGCGCTCGGCATACAGCTGGGCCGCCCGGGCCGCGATCGTCCGCGTCAGCGGCCGCACCGGTCCCGCCAGCACATTGGTCTCACCCATGGCCCGCAGGTCGCGGATCAGGGCGAACAGGTCCGGATAACGCACCACGACCCGGTCCACGTCGGCCACCGGCAGGGCAAAGCCCGCCCGCTGCAGCAGGGCCGCCCCGTCGAAGCCGTCGGCAAAAGGTGAGACCCGGGCCTGGGCCCCGTCGCGGCGCTCCAGCTCGGCCTCGGTCAGCACCCCGCGCAGCTCCTTCAACGTCCCGGCCCCCAGCAGCGTCCCCAGGAACAGGCCGTTCGGCTTCAGGGCGCGGCGGATCTGGCTCAGGGCCCCGGGCAGGTCATTGGCCCAGTGCAGGCTCATCAGCGACACGGCCAGATCAACCGACTGGTCGACGACGGCCAGCGGCCCCGATCCGGGCGCGGCGCGGCTCACCCCGTCGCCGACCACCTGCACCGGCCCGACCCGTTCGGCGGCGATACTGTCCCTCAGCAGGGCGGCGAACGGCTCCGGATGCGCCGACAGGTCGACGACCCCGGCAAAGTCGCGCAGGATGACCTCCAGACTGGCCACCGCATTGTCGGCGGCGCGGACATGCAGGAAATCGGCCTCGCCGAACCGGCGGGCGCTGCGGGCCAGACGCGCCGCACGGCGGGCGCTGTCGAAGATCACGGGGGGCGCTGAAATGGGGCTCATGGGCATTCAGGATGGGGGCTGGCGCGACCGATTGAAAGCCGCCCCGGGTCTGATGGCACCGGTGGTCCGCGATCTGGGACGAAGTCTGGTCGATCTGGTCCTGCCGCCGTTGACCCATGATGGTCGCGAGGTGGCGGCCTCGCCGGGTCTCGCCGCCGAGGCCTGGAACCGGGTGGTGTTTCTGGAAGCCCCGGTCTGTGACGGCTGCGGGGCCGCCTTCGAGGTCGATGGCGGGGCCTTCGCCGCGGATCGCTGCGCCGCCTGTATCGCCGCCCCCTACGTCTTCGCCCGGGCCCGGGCCGCCTGCGTCTATGACGAGGCCTCGCGCGGCCTGATCCTGAAATTCAAACACGGCGATCAGCAGCAATTGGCCGCCCTGTTCGCGCGCTGGCTGTCGCGCGCGGCCGCCGAGCTGCTGATCGACACCGATGCCATCGTCCCCGTGCCCCTGCATCCGCTTCGGCTGCTCGGCCGCCGCTTCAACCAGGCGGCCGAGATCGCGCGTCCCCTGGCACGGCAGGTCGGGCGGGACTATCTGCCCGACGCCCTGGTGCGGGCCCGACGCACGGCCAGTCAGGGCGGCCGGAGCGCGCGGGGGCGTCGCCTCAATGTGAAATCGGCCTTCGCCGTCACTGAGGCCGGACAGCGGCGCATTCGCGGGCGTCGCCTGCTTCTGGTCGACGATGTCCTGACCACCGGGGCCACGGCCGAAGCCTGCGCCCGCGCGCTTCTGGACGCCGGGGCCCGGGCCGTTGACCTGGCCGTCATTGCGCGGGTGCGAAATGCGCGCGAACTGCCTATCTAGGGGTCTGGACCTTCGAGGAGCCCCCATTGTCTGACGTTACCCTCTATACCAAGCCCGGCTGCCCCTTCTGCGTTATGGCCATGGCCCTGCTGAAGACCAAGGGCGCGACCTGGACCGAGATCGTCGCCTCTCATGATCCCGCGAAGAAGCAGGAGATGATCCAGCGCTCGGGCGGGCGCATGACCTTCCCGCAGATCTTCATCGGCGACACCCATGTCGGCGGCTCGGACGAGCTGCACGCCCTTGACCGCAAGGGCGAGCTGGACGCCATGCTGACCGCCTGATGACCGACACGCTCGACATCGCCCTGATCCAGACCCGGACCCCGGCCACGCCGGAGGCGGCCTGGGCCCATGTCGAGCCGCTGGTGCGCGACGCCGCCGCCCGCGGAGCCAAATTCATCCTGACCCCCGAAGGCACCAATGTGCTGGAACAGCGCCGGGATCGCCGCGCCGCGGTGGTCACGGCACAGGCCGATGATCTGGTGATCGACCGGCTGCGGGCGCTGGCCGCGGAACTGGGCGTCTGGATCCTGATCGGCTCGGCCATCGTCAATTCCGGGGTCGATGGCGATGTCCGCGCCGCCAACCGCGCGATCCTGGTCGACGACGGGGGGCGGGTGGTCACCACCTATGACAAGCTGCACGTCTTCGATGTCGACCTGCCCAATGGTGAGAGCTGGCGCGAGAGCTCGGCGGTGCGCCCCGGTGACGGGGCCGTGGTCGCCGACACGCCATGGGGCCGGCTGGGGCTGAGCGTCTGCTATGACATCCGCTTCCCCCATCTGTACCGGGCGCTGGCACGGGCCGGGGCGGCGATGATCGCCGTGCCCGCCGCCTTCACCGTGCCGACCGGCGAGGCGCACTGGGAGACCCTGCTGCGGGCCCGGGCCATCGAGACCGGCTGTTTCATCCTCGCCCCGGCCCAGGGCGGCACGCATGAGGACGGCCGTCGCACCTGGGGTCATTCGACCGTCGTCGGTCCCTGGGGCGAGATCATCGCCCGCTGCGACGATGATGCACCCGGCATCCTTCTGGCCACGCTTGATCTGCAGGCGGTCGGGCGTGCCCGCGCCGCGGTGCCCCAGCTGCAGCATGATCGCGAATTCACGGCCCCCGCATGATCCGCTACGCCCTGTGCTGTGACCACGATCATCCGTTCGAGGCCTGGTTCGGCTCTTCGAGTGCTTATGACGACCAGGCCGCCCGCGGTCTGGTCGAATGTCCGCTTTGCGGCTCGCGCGCCGTATCCAAACAGATCATGGCCCCCGCCGTCGCCGGCACCCGCAAGAGCACCGCTGCCGCCGCCGACCCGGCGCAGATGCAGGCGATGATGATGCGGGTGGCCCATGAGGTCCGGGCCCATGTCGAGACCAATTTCGACTATGTCGGTGACAGTTTCGCCCGCGAGGCCCGCGACATTCACGAAGGCCGCAGCGAGAAGCGCGAGATCTACGGCGAGGCCACCCCGGCCGAGGTCAAGGCGTTGAAGGATGACGGCGTGCCCTGCGCCGCCCTGCCGCCGGCCCCGCCCGATCCGTCCAGGGTCAATTAAGCCCTCTCGACGGGCCCCCGCTCGGAACTCAGTCGCGCGTCGCTATCATCAGATAGTTGATGGCGCTGTCGTCGCTCTCGCTCCAGCGATCGGCCAGCGGGTCATAGGCCAGGCCGAACGGCCCGCTGACGGCCAGCGGCTCGGCCGACAGCATTAGCCGGATCTCGTCCGGCTTGAGGAATTGGTTCCAGTCATGGGTGCCGGGCGGCACCCAGCCCAGCACATATTCCGCCGCGATCTTGCCCAGGGCCAGGGCTTTCAGCGTGCGGTTCAGCGTGGCCACGATCATGATACCGTCCGGCGCGATCAGCCGCGAACAGGCGCGGATGAAGGCTTCGGGGTCGGCGACGTGTTCGATCACCTCCAGCGTCAGCACCACATCGAACGGCCCAGCACCCTCGGCCTCCAGCTGTTCGACCGTGGCCGCGCGATAGGCGATGTCCAGGCCTTGTTCGGCCGCATGGGCCCGGGCCGTGCCTATGTTCTCGCTCGAGGCGTCGACGGCCGTGACGTCGAACCCCAGCCGCCGCATCGGTTCGGCGATCAGCCCGCCGCCGCAGCCGATGTCCAGCAGGCTCAGCCCGGCGAAGGGGGCGCGGGTCATCACATCCCGCCCGAACCGTTCCGCCGTCCGGTCACGCACGAATTTCAGCCGCGCCGGATTGAATTTGTGCAGCGGGGCGAACGGCCCGCGCGCGTCCCACCATTCCGCCGCCCGGGCCGAGAACCGGGCCACATCGGCCGCATCGATACTGGCCCCGGAGGCTCCGACCTCGGGTTCGGTCCGGCTTTGGGGTTTGCGCGTCGGCAGGGTGTCGTTAGAAGCGACCATGGCCGAGGGATGAACCCGTCGGCCGTTCCATGCAAGACGGGGGCGTGCTGCCACGATGACGCGGCTGGTGATGAAGTTCGGCGGCACCTCGATGGGCGACCTCGAGCGGATTCGTCGTGCCGCCCGCATCGTCGCCGCCGAGGCCCGGGCCGGTCACCGCATCGCCGTCGTGGTTTCGGCCATGGCCGGCAAGACCAATGAGCTGGTGGCCTGGACCGACGGGGCCGGTCGCGCCGCCCAGGGTCTGACCCTGTCCGATGACGAATATGATGTGGTGGTCGCCTCGGGCGAGCAGGTCACGGCGGGCCTGCTGGCCCTGACCCTGCGCAACCTCGGGCTGGACGCCCGCAGCTGGATGGGCTGGCAGATTCCGATCATCACCGATGATGCTCATGGCCGGGCCCGTATCGACGAGGTGCCGGGCGAGGTGCTGGGTGCCGCGATCGACGGAGGTCAGATCGCCGTGGTGCCCGGCTTCCAGGGTGTTACCCGCGACGGGCGCATCACGACCCTGGGCCGGGGCGGCTCGGACACCTCGGCCGTGGCCGTGGCTGCGGCCCTGGACTGCGCCTGCGATATCTATACCGACGTGGACGGCGTCTATACGACCGACCCGCGCATCGAATCCCGGGCCCGCCGCCTCGAAAAGGTCTCCTATGAGGAGATGTTGGAGATGGCCTCGCTGGGGGCCAAGGTGCTGCAGACCCGTTCGGTCGAACTGGCCATGGCCAAGCGCGTGCCGCTGCGGGTCCTGTCCAGCTTTATCGAACCTGACGCCGACGGCATCCTGCCGCCGAAGTCCGGCACCCTGATCTGTGACGAGGATGAGATTGTGGAAAAACGCATCGTAAGCGGCGTCACCATGAGCCGGGACGAAGCCCGTATCAGCCTGCTGGGTCTGCCCGACAGCGTCGACCGGCCGGCCGAGGTCTTCACCCGCCTGGCCGAGGCCAACGTCAATGTCGACATGATCGTCCAGTCGCCCAGCCGCACCGAGGGCACGGTCAACCTGACCTTCACCACCGGCCGTCGCGACGCGCACCGCTCCGCCGAACTGATGCGTCAGGGCCAGGCCGAAATCGGCTTTCAGGACATTCGTGTCGACGAGGACGTGGCCAAGGTCTCGGTCATCGGCGTCGGCATGCGCAGCCATGCCGGTGTGGCCCAGACCATGTTCCGTGCCCTGGCCGACAAGGGGGTTAAATTCCAGGCCATCTCGACGTCGGAGATCAAGATCAGTGTATTGATCGACGCGGCCTATGCCGAGCTGGCCGTTCGCGCCCTGCATTCGGCCTATGGACTCGAAGCGGTATAGGATTTCACTCGCGGATGCCCCATCTGGTGTCTGAACGGGAGCGGCGATGCCAAAAGGCGGCGGATTGACGACGAGGGGGCCACGCAACCTCCTGCGCCAGATTCGCGAGGCCATGGCCGGGGCGGCTCCGGCGCAGGATCGTCTCGACATGGTGGTGCGCACCATCGCCCAGTCGATGGTGGCCGAGGTCTGTTCGATCTATCTGCGGCGCGCCTCGGGCGAGCTGGAACTATTCGCCACCGAGGGCCTGAACCGCGACGCGGTCCACAATACCCGGCTGCGGCCGGGCGAAGGTCTCGTCGGCGAGGTCGCGCGCATGGCGGCCCCGATCAGCCTGTCTGACGCCCCCTCCCATCCCAGCTTCGCCTACCGACCGGAGACCGGCGAGGATCCCTATCATGCCTTCCTCGGGGCTCCCCTGCTGCGTGGCGGTCGCGCGATCGGCGTGCTGGTGGTCCAGAACCGGGCCGAGCGTCACTATGACGAGGAAGAGGTCGAGGACATCCAGACCATCGCCATGGTCCTGGCTGAAACTGTGGCGTCCGGTGAACTGCTGGCCCAGGACGAATTGCGCGACGTCGAGGTCGCGCCGCACCGTCCCGAACGTCTCAAGGGACAGAGGTTCGCCGAGGGGCTGGCCTATGGCCATGTCGTCCTGCACGAGCCGCCACTGGCCCCCGAACAGCTTCTGTCAGACGATCCCGACGCCGAGGAGGCCCGGCTCCTGCAGGCCCTGTCCGGACTGAAGGCCAATATCGATCACATCCTGGAGGGCGGGCAGGGCAAGCTGGCCGGCTCGTCCTACGATGTGCTCGAAACCTACCGGATGTTCGCTGATGACCGCGGCTGGAACCGGTCGCTGGAAGAGGCCGTGCGCAGCGGCCTGACCGCCGAGGCCGCTGTTGACCGGGTCCGCAACGAACACCGGGCTCGCTTCGCCAAGGCCCGCGACCCCTATATCAAGGAGCGGCTCCACGATTTCGAGGACCTGGCCAATCGTCTGCTGCGGGTTCTGGCGGGGGAGCATCCGGGCCAGCGCGACCTGCCCGACGACGCCATTCTGGTGGCTCGCAATCTCGGCCCGGCCGATCTGCTCGAATATCCTCGCCACAAGCTGAGGGGGCTGTTGCTCGAGGAAGGCTCCGCCGCCAGCCATGCGGCCATCGTCGCCCGGGCCCTGCAGATTCCCTGCGTCGGCCGTCTGTCGGGCCTGCGCGACCGCCTGTCCGAAGGGGATCTCGTCATCGCCGACGGCGAGGCCGGCGAGGCCTATCTGCGGCCCCGTCCCGACATGCTGGAGGCAGTCCAGTCGCGGATGGAGGTCCGGGCCCAGCGGCGGGCCGAGTTCGCCCTGCTGCGCGACACGCCGGCGGTGACCCGGGACGGCACCCGTATCTCCCTGCTGGCCAATGCCGGTCTCGCCGTCGACCTCGAGAACCTCAACGAGACCGGAGCCGAGGGCATCGGCCTGTTCCGCACCGAATTCCAGTTCATGGTGTCCGAGGAGCTGCCCCGGCTGGATGCCCAGACCAGTCTCTACAAATTGGTGCTCGACGCTGCGGGTGATCGACCGGTCACCTTCCGCACGCTGGACGTCGGCGGCGACAAGGTGCTGCCCTATCTCGAGACCGAGCGGGAGGAGAACCCGGCCCTTGGGCGGCGCGCCATCCGCCTGGGTCTGGACCGGCCGGGACTGCTGCGGCTCCAGCTTCGGGCCCTGCTGGCGGCGGGGGCCGGGCGCGAACTGCGCGTTATGTTCCCGATGATCGCCACCGTCGACGAGTTCCGGGCCGCGCGTGAACTGGTCGATATCGAATGTGACTGGGTCCGCCGCCGGGGCCGGGCCCTGCCCGCCACACTGCGTGTGGGGGCGATGATCGAATGTCCGTCCCTGCTCTGGCACCTGGATGCCCTGCTGCCGATGACGGATTTCGTCTCGATCGGCACCAATGATCTGCTGCAATATATGTTCGCCGCCGACCGGACCAATCCGCTGGTGTCGGACCGCTATGACCCGATGTCGCCCCCGGCCCTGAGGGCCCTGGCCGAGATTCAGAAGAAATGCGCCGAGACCGGCACGCCGGTCTCGGTCTGCGGTGAGCTGGCCGGCCGCCCGCTCGAGGCCTTTGCCTTGATGACCCTGGGCTTTACCCGTCTGTCCGCCCCGGTCGGCGGTGTCGGTCCGGTGAAGCGGATGATCCTGTCGACGGACCTGCCCGCTGGTCGCCGTGGCATGGCCAGCCTGCTGGGATCCTCGGCCGGGTCGATCCGCACGGAACTGGAGTCCCTGGCCCGGAAATTGAACGTCGCCATCTGAGGCGTCTCTCTACGGCACAGGTTCGCTCCCGACGGTGAGCCCCGCGAGATAAGCTTAACAAGGCGTTGATCGGGCGATCATAATGAGTTATCCACAAGGCGATTTTGAGGACCCTCCGGGGGGAGGCCTGAACCGTCAATCGGATATGTTAGGCGGTTCAGGGTCTGGTAGGACGCAGGAGATTCCTGTTGTCGGGTCGAGTGTGAGGTCGGGCGTCATGGCGCTGGATACGGGGAATAGCCCCGATGAATTTCGAGCCCACCCTGACTGGAAGGACCCTGCGCCTTCCATCGTTGAGGCTTTGACTCTCGGCGACGGCCTGCGTGTCGCCCGCGAGGCCTCCGGCAAGTCCATGTTCGAACTGTCTGCGGCGACCCGGGTTCACCCCCGCTATCTGACTGCGCTTGAACAGAACGATTTTTCCACCCTGCCGTCGCGGGTCTTCACGACCGGCTATGTGCGGGCCTATGCCGCCGCCCTGGGTGTCGACGAGCAGTTGGCGGTTGAGCGGTTCAAGCGGGAATGTCCCGATCCGTCGATGCCGCTCCAGGCCCCGGTCGGCGTCGCCTTTGAAGACGTACGCCGGTATTCGCCGCGCCTGATCGCCGCCGGCCTGGCGCTGGTCGTGGCGGTGGTCGGCTGGAATGTGTTCCAGCGCGTCAGCCTGATGCGCAAGCCGCATCCTTCGGCGATCACGGCCGTACCGGAAAGCTGGACCCTGGGCGTTGTGCCCGGTCAGGAAGGGTTTGTGCGCCTGTCCGCGCCCGAGCCGGCCCCGCCGGACCAGACGGTACCCGCCCTCTATGTCACGCCCGGGCTTGAAGCCCAGCTGACGGGCCTCCAGTCCGACGCGGCCATGCGCCAGGCCGCCGCCGCCAGTGAACCGCCCGTCCAAAAGGCCTTCAATCCGCGCGGGGCCATCTACGGAGCCTCGGCCACGGCCTCCCAGGTCGTGTTGCAGGCGCGCAAGGCCGCCAGTCTGGTTGTGCGCATGGGCGACGGGCGGGTGCTGTTCGCCCGCCAGCTGGTCGCCGGTGAGGCATGGCGCGCGCCACCCGGGGTATCGGCCACCATCGACACCTCCGAGCCCACGGCGTTCGACGTCTATCTGAACGGTGAACACGGCGGGGCCCTGCAAGCGGCCCTGACCCCGCTCAGCCAGCTCAACGCCCGGGCCCAGGCCCTGGCCCGCCAGACCGCCGCTTCGGTCGCGGTCCGGGCTGCCGCCGTCGCTGCCGCGACAGAGCCGGCATCCGGCGCGCTCGAACCGACCGTCACCCCGGGCTGAATCGACGCAGGCGGGTCGCTGTGACGTGGCTTCCGGCCTGCCGATCGCCTATATTGGGCCCCTGATGAGCCAGCAGCCCTCCGACCTTTCCCATATCCGCCCGTGGCGCCATATCGAGCGCCGCAAGAGCCGCCAGATCATGGTCGGCTCCGTGGCGGTCGGTGGCGACGCCCCGATCAGTGTCCAGTCGATGACCAATACCCCGACCTCGGACGCGGCGGCCACGATCGACCAGATCCGTCAGCTGGAAGAGGCCGGGGCCGACATCGTCCGCGTTTCCTGTCCGGACGAGCCCTCGACCGCCGCCCTGCGCGCCATCGTGCGCGAGTCGCGGGTGCCGATCGTCGCCGACATCCATTTCCACTACAAACGCGGCATTGAGGCCGCCGAGGCCGGGGCCGCCTGCCTGCGCATCAATCCCGGCAATATCGGCAATGCCCAGCGCGTCCGTGACGTGGTCCAGGCCGCCCGGGACCACGGCTGTTCGATGCGGATCGGCGTCAACGCCGGCAGTCTCGAGAAGGAGCTGCTCGAGAAATACGGCGAGCCCTGTCCCGAGGCCATGGTCGAGTCCGCCCTCAACCACGCCCGCATCCTTCAGGACCACGACTTTCACGAGTTCAAGATTTCGGTGAAGGCCTCCGACCCCTTCCTGACCGTCGCCGCCTACCAGCAGTTGGCCGAGGCCATCGACTGTCCGCTGCATCTGGGTGTGACCGAGGCCGGGCCGCTGCGCGCGGGCACGATCAAGTCGGCCATCGGCATGGGCAATATGCTGTGGTCCGGCATCGGCGACACCATCCGCGTCAGCCTCGCCGCCGACCCGGTCGAGGAGATCAAGGTCGGCTTCGACATCCTCAAGTCGCTGGGTCTGCGCCACCGCGGCGTCAACATCATCGCCTGCCCGTCCTGCGCCCGTCAGGGCTTCAACGTCATCGAGACCGTCGGCGTGCTGGAAGAAAAGCTGGCCCACATCACCACGCCGATGTCGCTGTCGATCATCGGCTGCGTCGTCAACGGCCCGGGCGAGGCCCTCTACACCGACGTTGGTTTCACCGGCGGCGGGGCCGGGTCCGGCATGGTCTATCTGAACGGCAAGATGGCTCACAAACAGCTCAACACCGGCATGGTCGACGAGATCGTCCAGCAGGTCGAGGCCAAGGCCGCCGAGCTCGAGGCCGCACGTACGGTTGTAATTCCGACCCACGTCGCCGCAGAGTAGTAATCGGTTGCGACAGGCCCGGACCGGGCGCATATTCCACCCATGCCCGCGCTCTCGCCCATAGAATCCGAGTTCGCCTCGACCGAAGAGGCCGAGGCCTATGACGTCTGGTTCCGGGCGCGCGTTGAAGCGTCACTGGCCGACCCCCGGCCTGTCGTCCCGCATGATGAAGCCGTCGCGAGGATCGATCGTGCGCTTGCCAAGTCCGCATCCAGGACCTGAGCCGTGCTCCCGACGGTCTGGTCAGAGCCGGCCATCACCGATGTTGAGCAGATCGTCAGCTACATCGCAGAGCGCAATCCTGACGCCGCCAGGCGCATCCGTAACCTGATCGTTGATACCGCCCGGACGTTGGGTGATCATCCGTACGCCTACCGAGCCGGTCGAGTGTCGGGCACGCGGGAGGTGATCGTTCATCCCAACTATGTCCTGATCTATCGCGTAGAGGTAGATGCCATAACGATCACCAATGTCTTCCATTCCGCTCAGCAGTATCCCCCCGAATGAAACTCTATTTCGCCGCCCCGTCCCCCTTCGTCCGCAAATGCCGGATCGTGGCCCGTGAGAAGGGCCTCGCCGACCGCATCGAAGAGGTTGCGGTCAATCCGTATGAGAATGCGCCCGAACTGATGGCCACCAATCCGGTGGTACAGGTCCCGACCCTGATCGCCGATGACGGTCTGCCGCTGACCGACAGCCCTGTCATTTGCGAATATCTCGACACCCTCGGCACCGGACCCCGCCTGTTGCCCGAGGCCGGCGCGGAACGGCTGCGGGTCCGGCGGATGGAGACGCTGGCCAACGGCGCGCTCGAGATGGGGGTCAAATGGCTGCTGGAGCTGCGTCGCCCGGAGCAGGAACGCTCGCCGTCATGGATCGCGCGCTGGACGCTCAATCTCGACCGGTCGCTGGATGCGCTGGAGGCGGCCCGCCCCGATCCCGCTGTCCTCGACATGGGCACGATCACCGCCGCTGTCGCCGTCACCTGGATCAGCTTCCGCCATCCCGACCATGACTGGCAGACCGGCCGCCCGCATCTGGTGGCCCTGCAGGCGGCGCTCGAAGCCCGACCGAGCTTCGTCGAGACCCGTCCGGTCTGAGCCGCGGCGGCCGGCTCAGCCCAGCACACCCGCCAGCTGCAGCCCCTGGAATCCGGCGAGGCTGAGCAGCAGGACGCCGACGGCATAGGTCATGGCCCGGCGCGGGATGATCCGGGTGATATAGCCGGCGAAGGGGGCGGCGATCAGGCCGCCGACAACCAGTCCGGCGATGGCCGCGGCATGGCGCTCCAGCGCCCCGGCGGTCTGCCAGTGACCGGTCACCAGCGTCCAGACGAAGGTGGCGGAAATGGCCACGGTGACGAAGAACTCGGCCGTATTGACCGTGCCGATCGCGCGCCGGGGTTCCTGTCCGGCCCCGACCAGGGTCGAGGAGACGGTCGGACCCCAGCCGCCGCCACCGACCGCATCGAGGAAGCCACCGATCAGTCCCAGGGGGCCGGCCACCCAACGCGGAATATGTCGCGGCCGCAGGTCCCGGGTCGCGCGCCATAGAATGTAGAGGCCCATCAGGGCCAGATAGGCGATGATGAAGGGCTTGATCATATGCCCGTCGATCCCGGTCAGCACATAGGCCCCCAACACACCGCCGATGACCCCGGCTACGGCCAGCGGGGTGAACAGCCGCCAGTCGACGTTGCGATGCCAGATGTGGCTGCCGGCCGAGGCGGCGGTGGTGAACACCTCGGCCCCGTGGACACTGGCCGAGGCTACGGCCGGGGGAACCCCCAGGGCCAGCAGGACCGATGAAGAAATCAGGCCGTAGGCCATGCCCAGAGCCCCGTCGACGGTCTGGGCCAGCAGGCCGACCATCAGAAACAGCAGAAAGGTGTCCATTCAGGTCCGATCGGGCATCGGCCACCGAGGTGCCGCCTTCCTGACTAATGCGCCGTGCGCCTCGGCGGAAGCCGCCTGACGCGCTTGTGACTCGCGGACCGGGGCGGAGTCCCTCCATCGACAGGCTCCATCCTCCGCGCTAGAGCGAAATCGGTTGAGTTGGACGACGTCCAACCCGGCTCAGATTTCGCTCCAGTTTGAATCCGGACCATTTTTCGGAATCAGGTCGGTTCGACCTGAAGCAAAAATGGTCTAAGGCTCCGGCCCTTCGGAATTCAGGACGTTTCCCCCGTGCGACTGCCCCAGGCCCGGCTCGATCAGGTACTCGACCGCTTCCATCAGGTGGAGGCGCGCATGGGCGCGGCCAGCGACGGTCAGGAGATCGTGCGCCTGTCGAAAGAGCATGCCGAGCTCAAGCCTGTGGCCGATGCCGTCATGGCCGTGGCCCGGGCCCGGGCCGAGGTCGCCGATCTCGAGTCCATGGCGTCCGATCCCGAGATGGCCGCCATGGCCGCCGAGGAGCTGGAGGCCCTGAACGAAACCCTGCCCGAGCTGGAACGCGAGGTCGCCCTGCTGCTGGCTCCGCGCGACGCCGACGAGAACGCCTCGGCCGTGCTGGAAGTCCGGGCCGGCACCGGCGGCGATGAGGCGGCCCTGTTCGCCGGCGATCTGTTCCGCATGTATTCGCGCTACGCCCAGGCGCGCGGCTGGAAGGTCGAGGTCGACTCCGCCACCGAGGGCGACGCCGGCGGCTTCAAGGAGATCATCGCCACGGTGAATGGCGACGGGGTGTTCGGCCGGCTCAAATTCGAGAGCGGCGTGCACCGCGTCCAGCGCGTGCCGACCACCGAGGCCGGTGGTCGCATCCACACCTCGGCCGCCACCGTCGCCGTCCTGCCCGAGGTCGAGGACGTCGAGATCGACATTCAGGACAAGGACATCCGCATCGACACCTTCCGCGCCTCCGGCTCGGGCGGCCAGCACGTCAACAAGACCGATTCCGCTGTGCGCATCACCCATTTCCCGTCCGGGATCGTGGTCACCTCCTCGGAGAAGTCGCAGCACGTCAACCGCGACAAGGCGATGAAGAATCTACGCGTTCGCCTGTACGACCTGCAGCGTCAGACCAAGGATCTGGCCCGCTCGGACGCGCGCAAATCCCAGGTCGGCTCGGGCGACCGGTCGGAACGCATCCGCACCTACAACTTCCCCCAGGGTCGCGTCACCGACCACCGCATCGGCCTGACCCTGCACAGCCTGCCCCAGATTCTGGAAGGCGACATCGACCCGATGCTGAACGCCCTGATCACCGAGGACCAGGCCGCACGCCTGTCCGATCTGGAAGCCGAGTTCAACTAGACGCTCACGGTTTCCCGGGACGATCCCTGTTTCGTTGCCGGTCGCGCCGGATCCGTCGGCTCATCAACCGGTCGGACAATGCCTCGGCGTGTTTGAGCGTAAACGCCAGCGCCGCCGGCGACCCCCGCTTGGCTCCGACACTGTCGGCGACCACCGCCCCGCGGTCGCCGATGGCGCGGACCTCTCCGGTGGTGGTGTCGACCGCAGTCTGGTGTTCGATCTCGGCATTCAGCTCGGCCCCGAGAATGATGATCTGCACCGACAACCAGGTCCACAGCAGAAAGCCCATCATCGCCGCCAGCGGTCCGTAGGCGGCGGTGCGCACGAAGGTCTGCAGATACCAGCTGAACAGGAAGGACACCGCCACGCTGGCCGTGGCCGCGAAGATCGCCCCGGGGGTCAGCCAGCGCCAGCGGGCCCGGGCCCGACACGGGCCGAACCGGTAGATGATCGCCAGCGCCGCGCCGTAACCGGCCAGCAGCAGCGGCCAGCGCAGCGGGGCCAGATGATTCCATTCCGCCGCCAGGCCGAACACACCCAGCACCAGCGGCACCCCGACCACCAGCGCCGCCGTCAGGAACACGGCCGCCAGGCCCGACAGGGTGAAGGCCATACAGACCAGGTTGTAGTGGACGAAATTGCGCTTCTCGATCTGGTGATAGGCGACGTTGAGACCATAGAAGAGGGTCTTGATGCCGTTGTTGGCCACCCACAGGGACAGCAGCAGGGTCCAGACCAGGGTCACGGTCATCTGTGGCTTGGCCGTTGCCGCCAGCCGGTCCATCTCGCCACCGAGGAAGCCGGCCACCCCTGCGGGCAACACCGAATAGAGGAATTGCAGCCGCTGCCAGGCGTCGGCCGGATCGGCGAACAGCCCATAGACGGTGACGAAGGCGGCCAGGGTCGGAAACAGCGACAGCACGATGAAGAAGGTCACCCCCCCGGCCAGGAAGCCGACCCGATCGCCGAAATAGGAGACCCCGACCCGCCACAGGATGTCGGTCCAGCCGCGGTGCGGAATCTGGTGTGGACGTTGGGCCAGCCGGCCCCGGCCGGGCTCGCGCGCATCATAGTCCTCGGGGCCGGGCGGCGGCGGCGGCGGCGGCACCGGGCGGAAACGGCGCACGTCCAGCCCGACCTTGTGGCCCTGGCGGTGCAGCAGATGGATGGCCCCCGCGCCCGCCGCCAGCCCTCCGGCGACAGCCCCCAGCAGCCGCCACACCCGGACGCTGGATGACGAATCGGCGGGTGGCGATGATTTTGAACGGGTCCCCATCGGCGCTATCAACGATTCCCCTGTTGCGGCGTTCCGCTTGAAATCGCCCCAAAGCCGCGTCAAGCCATCCTCATGTCTGATACCACGTCCGCGCCCACACTCGTCACCGCCTGGAAAACCGCCCAGGCCCGGCTCAAGGCCGGCCGCATCGACAGTCCGGCCATCGATGCCCGGCTGTTGCTGGAGGTCGCCGCCGGGGTCAGCCGCACCGACATCCTGACCGACCCGCACCGGGCCCTGAGCCCCGACCAGAGCGCGGCCTATGCGGCGATGATCGAGCGACGGCTGAAGCGCGAACCGGTGTCGCGCATCCTCGGTCGCAAGGGCTTCTGGAAGATCATGCTCAACGTCACCCCCGACGTGCTGAGCCCGCGCCCCGACACCGAGGCCCTCCTCGACGTGGTGTTGCTGGCCTTCCCGCCGCAGGCCGCCTTCCAGATGATCGACCTCGGCACCGGCTCGGGGGCCATTCTGCTGGCCACCCTGGTCGAGCGTCCGGCTGCGCGCGGCATGGGGACAGACATCTCGTCCGAGGCCATCGCCGTGGCCAAGGAGAACGCGGCCAACCTCGACCTCGACGCCCGCGCCAGCTTCCTGCGCACCGAATGGGCCACCGGCTTCGGTCCCGGCGAGTTCGATCTGGTGGTGTCCAACCCGCCCTATATCCCCAGCGGTGACATCGCCGGCCTCGACCCCGAGGTGCGCGAGCACGACCCGCATCTGGCGCTGGACGGCGGGCCCGACGGCCTGCAGGCCTATCGCGACCTGGCCCCCGAGATCCACCGTATCCTCAAGCCCGACGGCATCTTCGCGGTCGAGATCGGTTGGGATCAGGGTCCGCAGGTCAAGGCCCTGTTCGACGCCGCCGGCTTCGCCGACGTCCGGGTGGTCAAGGACCTGTCCGACCGCGATCGCGTCGTCACCAACGGCCCGGACCCGCGCACCAACCCGATTCCGAAGATGTAGAAATCCTCCCCCATCGGGGGAGGGGGACCACCCGAAGGGGGGTGGAGGGGGCCGCGTCCCGGGTCACCCCCTCCACCGCCGCACGGTTCCCCTCCCCCGCAGGGGGAGGATCGCGCACCGAACAAACCCCTTGGAAACACGCCCGTCCCGCGCTAAGCTTGTGTCTGTCTCCCACCCAAAACGCACGCCTTGGACCGCTTCAGGCCCATCCACGCGCGCTCGGGGCATGTGATGTCGGGCCGGGTCGCCCGGCGGGCCACAGGGTGGCAACGGATTTCCGAATACATCGTCAGCGGGGATTGGCCCCGAACGAGACGGAACGAAGACACGGACGGCGACAGACTGCAATGTGCAGATCCGACCGTTCCCCATACAAAGCACGGTAAGTTTCGATGAGAGATTTCAAGGGCATGAAGCGTCAGCGCGGACGCAACAGGAAGCCCGGCGGCGGAGCCAACAACGCCAACAGCAGCAATCCGAACCGGTCGTGGGATTCCCAGGGCCCGGAGAACATCAAGGTCCGCGGCAACGCCCAGACGGTCTATGAGCGCTATCAGCAGCTCGGCCGTGACGCGACAGCCGCCGGCGACCGGGTGCTGGCCGAAAACTACATGCAGCACGCCGAACACTATTTCCGCGTCCTGCGCGCCCTGCAGCCGCAGCGTTCGGTCTCCGAGATCGCCGCGCGCGAACTGTCCAACCAGGGCTATGATATCGATTTCGAGGATGAATCCGGGGCCCAGGCCGCCGCCTTCCTCGCCGCCCAGCAGGCCGCCGACCGTGCCGCGCAGGGCGAGTCCCGTCCCGAACGCGACTCCGGCGACAACGACACCCCGGCCGGTCAGGGACAGGCTCGTGACTCGAAGGACCGCGACGGTCCCCGCGAACCGCGCCCGCCGCGCCAGCGTGACGACCGTCCCCGTGATGATCGTCCCCGCGACGACCGGCCCCGGGACTCGCAACCTCGTGACGACCAGCCCCGCGCCGAAGGTGACGACGGCGGCCCTCGCGAAACCCGTCGTGAACGCTGGGAACGCCGCCGCGACGAACGCAACCGTCGCTTCGGTGAAGGCACCGAGGGCGAGGCTTCCACGTCAGACGCCGGTCCGGCCGTCGCGCCGGAGTCCGGTTCCGGTCCGGACGCGGCTGCCCCGGCCCGGGCCGAGACGCGCGCCCGTCGCCCGCGCGCCGATCGCAGCGACCGTCCCGCCACCGAGGCTCCCGCCGAGGCGGCCCCGGCCCTGCCGGGCTTCCTGACCCGCTCGACCGTCACCGCCGCCGCCCCGGCCGAGACCGCCGAGGCCCCGGTCGTCAAACGCCGCGCCCCGCGCAAGAAGGTCGAGGCTCCGGCCGCCGACGAGTGAGGCTTCCCCGCAGGGGGCGGTCTTGACGGCAGAGGTTCCGACCGCTTCTTGGGACCGGTACTCTCCGGAAGGCCTGTCCATGCGTTCGCCGCTTCGCCTGTCCATCGTCATCGCAATCGCCGCCGTCACTGTGACGGCCTGTGCCTCGGTACCGCCGCCCCCCCCGCCACCGCCGACGGGGCCGGCCGGCCCGACCGGCGTGGTCCTGCGTGACTGGCGTGCCATCATCACCAGTGCCGACCGCGACCGCTATCGCCGCCGCGCCGCCGCCTGGACCCTGGCCCTGCAGCAGGTCGCGCGGCAGCCCGGCTCGGGTGACCTCGACAGCCTCGGCGACCTGATCCGGCCCGATGCGGTTCGCCGGTCCGTGACGCCACCGGCCGGCGACTATCGCTGCCGCACCGTCAAATTGGGCTCCCAGGGCGGGGCTGCGGGCCTCGGCTATGTCGTCTACGGCTGGTACGACTGTCGTCTCGAACAGACCGACCGCGGCCTGAAATTCTCCAAATTGACCGGTTCGCAGCGCCCCGCCGGCCTGCTGTTTCCCGAGAATGACAGCCGTATGGTGATGCTGGGCTCGATGTCCCTGGCCTCCGAGCCCCCGGCCAATTCCTACGGCCAGCGGCCCGACCGCGATCTGGTCGCCGTGCTGGAACGGATCGGCGAGCGCCGCTGGCGTCTGGTCATCCCCTGGCCGCAGAACGAATCCAACCTCGACCTGATCGAACTGGTCCCGAACTGAGCCCCACCGGCCGGAGCCGCCGGATTGATCCCGGGGCTCCCGCGATTGGACTCTGCGAACGGAGCGGCGCAGGCTGAGAACCGACGGAACAGGCTGTCCGTTGAATTCTGGAGCACCTCATGAGTGGTTCGGACTCTGGCTTCACCGGCTCTATTCCCGCGCTCTACGATCGCTATCTGGGGCCGACCCTTTTCGAGCCTTTCGCCTCTGATCTCGCCCGCCGTTTTGCCGGTTTCGAAGGGGTCATCCTCGAGACGGCTGCGGGCACAGGGCGCGTTACCTGTGCGCTGGCGGCGGCCGCCCCGGATGCGACGATCGTGGCAACGGACCTGAACCCCGCCATGCTGGCCCAGGCCGTTCAGGTCGTGTCCGCCCCCAACATCAGCTGGTCCGAGGCTGACGCCCAGGCACTGCCGTTCGCGGACGCGACCTTTGATGCCGTGGTCTGCCAGTTCGGCGCGATGTTCTTTCCCGACAAGGCGACCGCCTATGCCGAGGCCCGGCGCGTGCTCAGGCCCGGCGGACAGTTTGTCTTCAGCGTCTGGGATCGGATGGAGACCAATGAGCTGACGCTGGCCGTGCATCAGACCGTGGGCGCGTGCTTTCCGGATGATCCCCCGAATTTTCTCACCCGCACGCCTTTCGGCTACCACGACGCTGATGCCATTCACCGCGCCGTTTCTGTCGCGGGGTTCAGCGATGTCTCGGTCGAGACCGTGTCCCTGGCGACGCCCGCCGCCTCGACCGCGGGCTTCGTCCGGGGTCAGTGCCAGGGCTCCCCCCTCGCCGCCGAGATAGAGGCGCGGCGTCCGCAGGGTCTGGAACAGGTCGTCGAAACCGTCACTGCCGAACTGACCCGCCGTCTGGGCCCGGGACCGATTTCCGGCAGGGGTCAGGCGCTCGTGGTGACGGCCCGGGTCCCCTCGGACTGACCGGCTCCGACTTCGCTTGACCCGGGGTCCCTGGCCAGCGAGTCTGTCACTGCGCCCGGACATCCCGGCGTGGAATTTCAGGGGGTCTGCATGCGCAGTATCAGCGCCACTATCGGGTCAGTCGTACTGCTGGCCATCATCGCCGGTATCGCTCTCGTCGGCATGCCCACCTACAACGTCTATTCTAAGCAGATGAAGGGCAAGGCCGCCTATGAGGAGGCGGTCCAGAACCGCCGCATCCGCGTGCTGGAAGCCCAGGCCGCCCTCGATTCGGCCGAGCTGACGGCCAAGGCCGAGGTCGCCCGCGCCCGCGGCACCAACGAGGCCAACCGCATCATGGCCGAGAGCCTCGGCGGCCCCGACAACTACCTGCGCTGGGCCTATATCAACATGCTCGCGGAAACCGCCGGCCAGGGCGACCGTCAGGTCATCTATCTGCCTACCGAAGCCGGCATGCCCATCCTCGAGGCCGGCCGCCGTTCGGGACAGTAATCCCGACTTCTTGTGCCCGCGACGTCTTTGCGCCCCGATTGAAGCGTTAGTCGGCCCGGTGGGGTTTCCCCACCGGGAGACCGACCATGAAATTGAACACCACAAGTCTCACCCTGGGCTTTATCGCCCTGACATCCGTCTCCCTCGCCGCCTGCCAGCGAACCCCGGCCCCCGAAGCGCCGTCGGCGGAGCCGGCCCCTGTGGCTGAGGCCACCGTGCCCGCGCCTCTGCCGGCTTCGGAATATCTCGAGACCCTGACCGAACAGGCCTTCAGCGCCACCCCGGATGAGCTGGACGCCTTGATATCGCAGGTCCGGACCGCCGTGGTTCGCGATCGTGGATCCTTGTCGTCCGCGGCGGCGACCGAGCTGGATCAACGCCTGCAGCAGATCACCGACGATCGCGCGGCGCTGAAGCGGGCTGATCTGGCCATCGCCTCGGTCGAGGCCTTTCGCCTGTTCGTCTCGGCCGCGCCCGACACCCCCCCCGCCGCCGGGGTCGTACCGGCCGAGGTCAGCCTGCTCGACTATGCCGGCTTTCGCTACCAGGCGGATCTGAAGGCCGAACCGGTACGCTGGGATGACGCCGCCGCCGCCGCCGACTATGCCGCCGGTCAGTGGGACCGCATCTCGGCGCGCGTGACCAATGAGGGCCTGCGGACCCGGTTCGGCAACACGGTCGCCGAGATGAAACTGGCCATCAAGGACCGTAATGCGACCCATGCTGCCCTGGTCGTCACCCGCGAACTTGACCTGGTCGATGAACTCGAAGCCCATTTCTCGGGTCACTGAGCGGCCGGCCCGTCCATCCAACTGCTGAACAAGGCCAAATATGACCCGAGACCAGGGCGAACTGCTCAGCAAGGTGCCGGCCATCACCCTGGGCTTCTGGGTCATCAAGATCCTGGCCACCACCCTTGGCGAGACCGGCGGCGATACGGTCAGCATGACGATGAACCTCGGCTATCTGGTCGGGACCGCCATCTTCCTCTCCGTACTGGTGCTGCTGGTCGGGCTGCAGATCGCCGCGCGGCGGTTCCGTCCCTTCCTCTACTGGGCCACCATCGTCGCCTCGACCACGGCCGGCACGACCATGGCCGACTACGCCACCCGTTCGATGGGGATCGGCTATACCGGCGGCTCGCTGCTGCTGCTGGCCTGCGTGGCCGGCTCATTGCTGGCCTGGCGCTGGACCCTCGGATCGATCTCGGCTGACACCGTCGCCACGCCCCGGGCCGAGATGTTCTACTGGCTGACCATCACCTTCTCCCAGACCCTGGGCACCGCCCTGGGCGACTGGACTGCCGACACCGGCGGGCTCGGCTTCCTCGGGGCCGCCGTGGTGTTCGGTGTGGCCCTGGCCGTGGTGGCGGGCCTGTATTTCCGCACCCGGATTAGCCACGTGGTGCTGTTTTGGGCCGCCTTCATCCTGACCCGGCCGCTGGGCGCGGCGGTCGGCGACCTGCTCGACAAGCCGCTGGACCACGGTGGTCTGGCCTTCAGCCGCCCGCTCGCCTCGCTGGTTCTGACCGTAGCCATCGTCGCCCTGATCCTGATCCTGCCCCAGCGCGCCGGCCAGCATCCCGGGCATACGACCGAAGCCAGCTGAGGTCAGGCGTCAGCCCGGGGGCCGTTCCCGATGCAGCGTCTCGGACATGCGTACGGCGACCCAGAGACCCGAGGCGAAGGTCAGTCCGGCCACGACCACGGCGGCGGCCGACAGGCCCAGCCGGTCAGCGACCAGTCCGGCGATGATGGCCCCGAAGGCGTAGCCCAGATCGCGCCAGAGCCGGTAAACCCCGACGGCCGACCCTCGCCATGACGGCTGGGCCACGTCGCCGATCGCGGCGAGCAGGGTCGGATAGACCATGGCGGTGCCGAGTCCGAGCAGGACGGCCGCCGTGGCGAAGGCGGCGAAGGTCCCGGACACGGCCGTCAGCAGGATGCCGATCGCCTGCACCCACATGCCTGCGGCGATCAGCCATTTGCGACCCACCCGGTCCGACAGGCTGCCGGTCACCAGCTGGGACACGCCCCAGACGGCAGGATAAACGGCCGCCAGAATGCCGATCTTCGACAGGCCCAGACCCGCGGCCATGAAGATCAGCGGGAACAGACCCCAGGCCAGTCCGTCATTCAGATTGTTGATCAGTCCGGCCTGGGTCACCGACGACAGGTTGCGGTCGCCCCATGTGGTGCGCCGGAAAATCTCGAACTGACCCGGCGGAGTGTCGGGACCGGTCGCCTGTGACGCGGACTCGTGATCGGCATGGCCCCGGGTTTCCCGCACCAGCCCCACGGACAGCAGCAGGCCCATGACGACGAACACCACGCCCAGATAGAAGGGCTCCGGCCTCAGCCCGTAGTGGACGGCGATATAGCCGGTGGCCCAGGCCGCCATGGCGACGGCGAAATAGCCGGCGAACTCGTTCAGCCCCATGGCCAGTCCGCGGTTTTTCGGTCCGGCCAGATCGATCTTCATGATCACCGCCGTCGACCAGGTCAGCCCCTGGCTCACCCCCAGAAACAGATTGGCGACGATGACCCAGCTCCACGACGGGGCCCACATCAGCAGGAACGGCACCGGCGCGGCGATGATCCAGCCGGCGATCAGCACCGGCTTGCGCCCCCAGCGATCACCCAGCCGGCCGGCGACATAGTTGGACAGGGCCTTGGTCACGCCGAACACGGCGATGAACGACAGGATGGCGGTGCGTTCGGCCAGGCCGAACTCGATCTCGGCGAGGGACGGCAGGATGCTGCGCTCGATCCCGACCATGCCGCCGACAAAGGCGTTGATCAGGACCAGCAGCGAGAACTGGGCCCAGTTGTTGCGGACGCCCAGTTTCAGGGGCGGCGAGGGTGTCACCCGTTCACCCGCACCAGCTTCAGGTCCTGATAGTCGTACGAGAAGTCGATGTCCGGCGACACGCCCTTGACCGTGGCCCGCACCGGACGGCCGTCCTCGATCTCGAAGGTGACGAAGGCGTCCTCCTCACGGGTGTCGGGGAAGCGGGTGCGCATCATGTCGCCGTCATAGGGTTCCAGCGGTCCCTGCAGGGCCGGATTGTGGGTGAAGCTCAGCCACAGTTGCAGGTCGCGGGCCTCGATGGTGACATCCCCGTACCACGGGTCGCGCCAGGTCCCGGCATAGGCCGACAGCGGCAGGGACGGCGCGGCCCCGGCGGCCTGTTTCGCATCGATCTCAACGGCGGCGGCCAGCGATTTCTCGATGTCCTCGCGGTTGCGCCGCAGCGAGTCGGCGATCCAGTCGAAGTCGGTCTTGTCCATGCAGATGTCGGTGATGCCCGAGCGCAGCGCCCGCAGCAGGTCGCTCTCCTCGGCATTGGAAAAGACCGAGAAGCCGATGTTGCGGCCGGGGATCAGCATCGTCGCCGAAATGCCGCCGGGCGAGCCGCCGCCGTGGCTGACCAGCCGCTCGCCGCGATAGTCCTGCACCTGGAAGCCCATCGCATAGGTCGAGGCGATGGCCCGGCCGGGCAGGGCGGCGGTCGGCCCTTCGGACGAATTGATGATGATGTTGGGCCGCCACATCTCTTTCGCCGCCTCTTCCGAGAACAGCCGGCTGCCGTCGGGCAGGGCCCCCATGGCCAGCCGCACGGCGATCCATTTCGACCAGTCGACGGCGCTGGTGCAGATGCCCCCGGCCGCTGCCGCCGAATCCCAGTTCCAGATGGCGGCGATCGAGTCGGCGATCGGCCGCATCTCGCCCTGATAGCGCAGCGGCGGGCCGGTGCGGGCGTGCGGCAGGGCCGACTTCTGCGGATCGGCCAGCGTGGCCATCGGCACGGTGTCGCCCATGCCGACCCGGTCGAGAATCCGGGTCTGGACGAAGTCTTCCCAGCGCTGGCCCGAGGCCGCGGCCAGCACCTGACCGGCGACCACGAACATCAGGTTGCAATAGTGGTAACCGGCGCGGAAACCGTCCTCGATCGACACGAACGGCACCTGCGCCATCACCTGTTCGCGGGTGCGGTCGCTGTTGGGCCAGAACAGCAGGTCCCCGGCCCCCAGACCGAACCCGGCCCGGTGGCTCAGGGTGTCACGCACGGTGATCCGCTCGCCGATCACCGGGTCCGACAGCGTAAAGCCCGGCAGGTAGGTGCGCACCGGTTCGTCCCATTTCACCTTGCCCTCATCGACCATCATGGCCAGTCCGGCGGCGGTGACGTTCTTGGTATTGGAGGCGATGGCGAACAATGTGTGGTCATCGACGCGCCGGGCCTCGCCCATCTTGCGCACCCCATAGCCGCGCGTCAGGATCGCCTCGCCGTCCCTGACCAGCGCCACCGACAGGGCCGGCTGGTCGGGAAAGGCCGCCATGCAGCGCCGCACATAGGCATCGACCGCCTCGGCCAGACCCGCATGATCATTGGCCGCCTCCTGCGCCCAGGCCGACAGCGGCAGGGCGGCGACGCCCATCCCGGCGACGGAAGAGGTCAGGGCGGCGCGGCGGGTCAGGCGAAGGGTCATACGAAGGCTCCGGAGAGGGGGACAGGCGACGCTAGCCCGCCGCCCGGCGACCTGTCCACGATCCCGCGCCCCACCCCCTTGTGTGTCCCACTGGCCACACCCACCTTTGCCTCAGATCAAGGCGTCGCTTGTCGCAAGGGCGCAACTGGTCGACCATCCGCCGCTTCAGGGGACACGCATGAATCTCGACCTCTATTCCGACCGCGCCAAACAGGCGATCCAGTCCGCCCAGTCGCTGGCCCTGGCCCGCCGCCACCAGCAGTTCGCGCCCGAGCATCTGCTCAAGGTGCTGCTGGAAGAGCGCGACGGCCTGGCCCGCAATCTGATCACCGCCGCCGGTGGCGACGCGGCGAAAGCCGAGACCGCGACCGAGACCGCCCTGAAGAAGCGCGCCCAGGTCAGCGGCGGCTCCGGCCAGCTGTATCTGGACGGCGACACCGCCCGCGTCTTCTCGACCGCCGAGGAAGCCTCAAAGAAAGCCGGCGACGCCTTCGTCACCACCGAACGCCTGCTGGCCGCCCTGCTGCGTGAAGGCGGGGTCGCGGCCGAGGTGCTGAAGTCGGTCGGGGTCACGTCGGACGCCCTCGACGCGGCCGTCACCGACCTGCGCAAGGGCAAGACCGCCGACTCCGCCGGAGCCGAGGACGCCTATGACGCCCTGAAACGCTATGCCCGCGACCTGACCCTGGCCGCCCGTGACGGCAAGATCGACCCGGTCATCGGCCGCGACGAGGAGATCCGCCGCACCATCCAGGTTCTCGCCCGCCGCACCAAGAACAACCCCGTCCTGATCGGCGAGCCCGGCGTCGGCAAGACCGCCATCGTCGAGGGTCTGGCCGTGCGCATCGTCAACGGCGACGTGCCCGAGAGCCTGAAGGACAAGACCGTGATGGCCCTCGACATGGGCTCGCTGATCGCCGGGGCCAAATACCGCGGCGAGTTCGAGGAACGGCTCAAGGCCGTGCTGGGCGAGGTCACCGCCGCCGAGGGCCAGATCATCCTGTTCATCGACGAGATGCACACCCTGGTCGGGGCCGGCAAGGGCGACGGGGCCATGGACGCCTCCAACCTGCTGAAGCCGGCGCTTGCCCGCGGCGAGCTGCACTGCGTCGGGGCCACCACCCTCGATGAATATCGCAAACACGTCGAGAAGGACGCCGCCCTGGCGCGTCGCTTCCAGCCGGTCTTCATCGAGGAGCCCAGCGTCGAGGACACCATCTCCATCCTGCGCGGCATCAAGGAGAAATATGAGGTCCACCACGGGGTGCGTATCTCCGACTCCGCCATCGTCGCCGCCGCCACCCTGTCGCACCGCTACATCACCGACCGCTTCCTGCCCGACAAGGCCATCGACCTGATCGACGAGGCCGGCAGCCGCGTGCGCATGGCCGTCGATTCCAAGCCGGAATCCCTCGACGAGATCGACCGCCGTCTGGTCCAGCTCAAGATCGAACGCGAGGCCCTGAAGAAGGAGTCCGACAAGGCCTCCAGGGACCGGCTCGAAAAACTGGAAGACGAGATCGCCGACCTCGAGAGCGAAAGCGAAGACCTGACCGCCCGCTGGAAGGCCGAGAAGGAGAAGGTCGGGGCCGGGGCCCAGCTGCGCGAGACCCTGGACCGCCTGCGCGCCGAACTGGCCGCCGCCCAGCGTGCCGGCGACCTGGCCCGCGCCTCCGAGATCGCCTACGGCCAGATCCCCGGCATCGAGAAACAGCTGGTCGAGGCCGAGGCCAATGAGACCGACAAGGCCGGCCCCCTGACGCCCGAGGTCGTCGACGCTGAACAGATCGCCCAGGTCGTGTCCCGCTGGACCGGCGTCCCCGTCAACAAGATGCTGGAGGGCGAGCGCGACAAGCTGCTGGCCATGGAGGACGCCCTGGGCCAACGCGTGGTCGGCCAGGACGAGGCCCTGACCGCCGTGTCCGATGCGGTGCGCCGCGCCCGCGCCGGCCTCAACGACCCCAACCGCCCGCTCGGCTCCTTCCTGTTCCTCGGCCCGACCGGCGTCGGCAAGACCGAACTGACCAAGGCCCTGGCCGAATTCCTGTTCGACGACGAAGCCGCCATCACCCGGATGGATATGTCCGAATATATGGAGAAACACAGCGTCAGCCGCCTGATCGGCGCCCCTCCGGGCTATGTCGGCTATGACGAGGGCGGGGCCCTGACCGAGGCGGTCCGCCGCCGCCCCTATCAGGTCGTCCTGTTCGACGAGGTCGAAAAGGCCCACCCCGATGTGTTCAACGTCCTGCTCCAGGTGCTGGACGACGGCCGCCTGACCGACGGCCAGGGCCGCACCATCGACTTCCGCAACACATTGATCATCATGACCAGCAACCTGGGGTCCGAGTTCCTGTCACAACAGGGCGAGGGCGACAGTGTCGACGCCGTCCGCCCCATGGTCATGGACTCGGTCCGCGCCCATTTCCGCCCCGAATTCCTCAACCGCATCGACGAGATCATCCTGTTCAGCCGCCTCGGCCGCGAACAGATGGCCGGCATCGTCCGCATCCAGCTGGGCCGCTTCGAGAAGCTGCTGGCCGACCGCCGCCTGACCCTGGCCATCGACGACCCCGCCCTCGCCTGGATCGCCGACCGCGGCTACGACCCGGTCTACGGCGCGCGCCCGCTGAAACGCGTGATCCAGAAAGACCTGGTCGACCCGATCGCGCGGAAACTGCTGGCGGGCGAGATCGAGGACGGGTCGGTGATCGGCGTGTCCGCCGGGGCCGACGGGCTGGAGATCGGCAAGGTGCGGGTGCACTAGCGCCCCCTCCGCTCCCCCCT